>Ga0224555_1000178_pt1 | contig 92252 bp, 81 predicted proteins | sample 714S23034metaG_FD_180687 | JGI IMG/M metagenome (GOLD analysis project Ga0224555, IMG submission 180687) | Peat soil microbial communities from Stordalen Mire, Sweden - 717 S2 30-34 | ecosystem: Environmental > Terrestrial > Soil > Wetlands > Peat | place: Sweden: Norrbotten County, Stordalen... | reverse complement strand
TCTGACCAGAACCGCCGTCGGCGCCCTGCGCAGCATCCAGAAACAGCCACAGAGAGTAGAGAGCTACTTCAGTCAGAAAGATGTGTGCTATGCCGCTGCGTAGCAGAACTTCAGGGCCGGATCAATAATTCGGAATTGCCTTAATAGATAGAAGAGAGTCGATCGAGAGGTTATCTCTGGTGTAAATCGCAAATCGGTGATAGACGTAAAGGCCAAAAGAAATGCGTCCCATATAGATGGCCCATCTTGGAAACAATCTGGGATCGATGCCTAGGAATGCTGCCAGTAGCATGACGCTTCCCAGCGCGGCCAGCGCATAACCGCCGATAAGCGGCCAACTGCCGGGGTTTTCGGAAGCAGAGAAGAAACGGGAATGTAGTCCATAGCTGGCGAACATCCAGCAAGAGAAACAACTGGCGATTAGGGCCAGTCGCTTCCAGATGGAGATTCGCGGTACCCGGCCGTGAAGGATGAGGCATAACAATATACCTGCGGCGAAGCACTCGAATTGCACGAAGAAATCGTACCAGATGCGATAATCGGGCGCCCGCACACTACCCAGGTAATAGAGCCAGATATTGGCGGAAAGGATGAGCATTGCGCAAAATCCATAAAGCGATTTGCGGTTAAAGTATTTCACCGTCCATGGAGCAAACAGGTAGAACTGCTCCTCGACGGATATGCTCCACAGCGACGATATAGGGTTGTAGACCCAGCCCTGATGGGAAGCATTCCAAGCACCCAAAAAAATGGCAAACCAGCCTATCCTAACAACATCAGTAGGATTACCGGCGGGTAGTAAAGCGACAAGCACGCCAAGGGCCAGGCCGAGATAGTAGAGCGGCCATATTCGCAGAATGCGGCGAATGTAGAATTGTTTCACTGCGACAGTGCCGACGGTTGCGCGCTCGCGAAGCAGCAACTCGCAGATGAGGAAAGCGCTGAGGGTGAAAAAGAGGCTGAGGCCGAATCCGCAGGCATTAACAAATGCGTAGAATGCTGGAGTAAAACCTTTCAGTAGATGGTCAGCAACCTGGTTAGAATGATCGGGCAGTGTGTGATGGAGAAACACAAGTAAAAATGCGAAGAAGCGAAGGACGTCCAGTTCCGGGCGATAGTACCGGCCAGAGGAGCTTGTAGTGGTTTCCATCGATGGATGTACTTTCTTTGCGTTCTGGAAGATTGAGAAGTGAGGCATTCGTGGCACTCAAGTCCGATTTTATCATCGCGCCTTCGGTGTATGAGCCTCGTCTCAAGCGATCCAAGGATTGCGGATGTACAAAGCGGTTTCGGACGGCCATGAAGAATGGAAAGGGCGGTTGCCCGAGTTCCATCCGATTCGCCTAAGCGGCGCCGCGCTGATACACTCTCGATTGATCGCGCCGGAGCAATCCCGCGCGCGCCCTTTCAACTCAAAATGACACCGAACCCGCCGCTTTTGACCATCAATGACCTTTTTCGCCGCGTGGTGGCCACCGCCAATCCGCGCGCCGTGCTCTGGCAGGACGAGTTTGACCAGTGGCTGCCCATCTCCTCCGGCCAGATCTATCAGCGGGTCCGCGCGCTGGCCGGGGCATTCCTTGCCTGGGGCGCGCAAAAGGGCGAGCGCATTGCGCTCATCAGCGAAAACCGCTGGGAGTGGGCCGTCACCGACTTCGCCACGCTGGCCATCGGCGCCGTGAATGTGCCCCTTTTCCCCACGCTGACCGACGAGCAGACGGCCGTGCTGGTGGCCGACGCCGGCTGCCGCATTGCCGTGGTCTCCAGCCGCCAGCAGTTCGACAAGCTGAACGCGGTGCGCGGCCAGACCCGGCTGGAGCGGATCGTGATGATGGACTCGGCCGCGGTTCCCGAGGGGGCGATTGCCTTCAGCGAGGCGCTGGCCGGTGCCAATGAGCGCGGCAACGAATCCGACCCGGTCTTCGACGCGCTGGCCCGCTCGATTGGGCCCGATGACCCGGCCACGCTGATTTACACCTCCGGGACCACCGGCGAGCCCAAGGGCGTGGTGCTCACCCACGGCAATGTGGCCGCCAATCAGAATGTCGTCGCCGCCGATTTCAGCCTCGACTCGACCGACGCCTGCATCTCCTTCCTGCCCCTGTCGCACGTGACGGCCAGGGCGCTGGATTACGTGATGTACGACTGCGGGGCGCAGGTGGCCTACTGCTCGAAGTTCGACAAGCTGCCCGAGGCCATGCGCGAGATCTGCCCCACGGTTTTTGTGGGCGTGCCGCGGGTCTTCGAGAAGATTCGCCAGGAGGTGGAGCGGCGCGCCGGGCTTTCACCGGTGAAAAAACGGCTGCTCGCCTGGGCCGTCGCTCTGGGCGCGGGCCACGCGGAGACGGTCTACGACGGCCGGAGGCCCTCTTCGCCGCTGTGGAAGCTGGCCGACAGGCTGGTCTACGCGAAGGTGCGCGAGGCCTTCGGCGGCCGGGTGAGAATCTTCGTCTCCGGCGGCGCTCCGTTGGGGCTGGAGACGGCAAAATGGTTCGCTTCGGTGGGAATCGCTCTCTGGGAGGGCTATGGGCTGACCGAGACCTCGCCGGTGATCGCTCTCAACACGCCCCTCAGCCACCGCATGGGAGCAGCGGGAATGCCCCTGCCTAATCTCGAGCTGAAGCTGGCCGAAGATGGCGAGTTGCTGGTCCGCGGGCCGTCGGTTTTTGCCGGTTACTGGCAGAAGCCGTCGATGACCGCCGAGGCCTTCGACCCCGAGGGCTGGTTTCGCACCGGCGACATCGCCCGCCTGGACGCCGATGGCTTCCTGTTCATCACCGATCGCAAGAAGGAGCTGCTGAAGACCTCGGGCGGCAAGATGGTGGCGCCGCAACCGATTGAAAACAAGCTCATGAACAGCTCGCTGGTGGCCCAGGCCGCGCTGGTTGGCGACCGGCACAAGTTCATCGCGGCGCTGATCTCGCCCCGCTTCACCGCGCTCGAGGAGTGGGCCCGCCAGCATGGCATCGCCGCCGGCTCCCACGCCGAACTGGTGGCCGACAGCCGCGTGGTGGCGCGCTACGCAGAGATTGTGCGCGAGGTGAACGGCAGCCTGGCCAACTTCGAGACGCTGAAGCGCTTTCGTGTGGTGGCCGAGGAGTGGACGCAGGAGTCGGGCGAGTTGACCCCCTCGATGAAGCTCAAGCGGCGCGTGATCACGGAGCGATATGCGGCGGCAATCGACGCACTTTACGACGGCGAAGCAACCGCACACGGCGAATAGGGAAGCTCAGCCCCCGGCCCAGCTCCTTGCGGTAAAGGCCGCGGTTATTCCACAGGCGATGCAGTCCGCGGAAGAAAGGCGCGCCCCAGGCGCCCACCGCCAGCAGGCTGCCGAAGAGGATGATGGCGTCGATTGAAAGCCGGCCGGAGCTGGACCAGTAGGCGTCCGGCTCCAGATCCAGCCAGATCGAAAACTCGTCCAGGGTCAGCGCCGCGCCCACTCCGTAGCAGACCGACATCAGCCGGCCGAGGAAGACGGAAAGCGGCGAATGGGAGCGTCCCAGGTCCATCAGCCAGCCGTAACCGACAAACAGCAGGATCAGAATCCCCCAGACCAGGTGATGAATGTGCCGCCCGTGCACCACCACCCACTGGAAGGGCCCCTCATGGTGCATGATCAGCCGGACCAGGACCCGGACCCCCACAAAAGTGAACAGGAAGGAGACCGAGGCCACGAACATGCGCTGCCGCGGGCGGTCGGGGATGGTGGAGCGGACCAGGAATCCCAGCCGGGTCAACTGCAGCAGCACCAGCAGCGTGGCGACCACCAGGCTGGCGAAGGCCAGCAATAAGAGAGCTCCAGTTCCGGGCATACTCTATTGAACCACTTTGTGGCGTGTCCTTTCCAATCAGGGAATCATTGCCGGCAATGGGCGGCAGAATCACGCCCCTTCCGCGCGGCGCCGGAGTACACTGATTGAGGTTTCGAGGCCAGCGATTTTCACCATTTTCATTTCCGCCATTCTCGACGTATAGTTCAGGGAGAGATTCCCGGCCCGGCTCGAATGGCCGCGCCTTCGATCAGGAGATTTTCACGATGCGAGTTGCTTTGTTGACCGGTGGCGGCGACTGCCCCGGACTGAATGCGGTGATCTACGCGGCGGTGCGCAAGGGCATCAACCACTATGGCGATGAGTTCATCGGCTTCCTCAACGGCTGGCGCGGCGTACTGGACAATAACTTCATCCCCCTCACCCTGGAGACCGTGGACGGCATCCAATTGACGGGCGGCACCATTCTGCACTCCTCGCGCACCAATCTGAAGAAGATTCCCGGCGGCGTCGAGAAGGTGCAGGAGGTCCTGAAAGCCAACAAAATCGACGCGTTGATCGCCCTGGGCGGCGACGACACGCAGTCGGTAACGCTCTTTTTGAGCGAGCATGGCGTTCCCTCGGTGGGTGTTCCCAAGACCATCGACAACGACCTCAACGGCACCGACCAGACCTTCGGCTTCGACACCGCCGTGATGAACGCCACCGAGGCCGTCGGCCGCATCCATACCACCGCCGACTCGCACAACCGCGTGATCGTCGTCGAGGTGATGGGCCGCGACGCCGGCTGGATCGCCTACGCCTCGGGCGTGGCCGGCGGGGCGCACGTGATTCTGGTTCCTGAGAAGGACGTCGACATCGACCACGTCTGCGCGCTGCTCAAGTACAATTACGACCACGGCAAGCACTATGGCGTGGTGGTGGTGGCCGAGGGCTGCCGCCTGCCCGAGGTCGGCCAGGTGATCGACGAAGCGGCCAATCTGGACTCTTTTGGGCATGCCCGCCTGGCTGGCGTCGGCGAGGAGCTGGCCAACATGATCGAGAAGAAGACCGGCTACGAAACCCGTTCGGTCAACCTGGGCCACACTCAGCGCGGCGGCGTTCCCACGGCCTGCGACCGCCTGCTCGGCCAGCGCTACGGATTGCACGCCATCGACATGGTCCACGAGAAGAAGTGGGGCCGCATCGCCGTGCTCCGGGGCCTCGACATCACCGACATCACCATCAAGGAGGCCATCGCCACCAACCGCCGCCTCGACCAGCGCTTTTTCGACGTGATCGCCGACCTGGAGGCGAAGGTCTAGAGCCTTCCTCCTAAAGCTATAGAGTCTGGGTGCCCCACCCTCGCCGCTGTCATCCTGAGCGGAGCCGAAGGACCTGCTTCTTGCAACTTTTGCGGCCAGGGTGGGATACAAGAAACCCACTCTACAGCAATAGGAGAAATGCTCTATAGCGTTCCAACACCCGGAGAGATCTTCTTGCCCCCACTGGAATCCGGCCTCTGGTCCTTTTCGCGGCTCCATCGCGAAAAAGGCCGGAGGCCACCGGCGGATTCAAGTCGCACAAAAGCCATCCTGCCGGCGGGGATGGCTTTTCGCTTTGCGCCTGCCGTAGAGTTGGAGTGTGCTCTGCCGCCTTTACACCCCCCAGGACTTCGCCGCGCTTTATGCGATCGAGGAGCGCTGCTTCGAGCCGCTCTTTCGCTTTGGCCGCCGGACCATGCGGCAGTTTGTCAGCCGTTCCAACGCCGCCACCTGGCTCGCGGAGGAAGATGGGGAACTGAAGGGCTTTGCCATGGTCGAATGGACGGAACACAAGCTGAGACTCTGCGGCGGCGGGCCTTCGCCACAAGGGTATAAAAGTGGGGTTCCCGGCAGTGAGCCTTTGCCGCAGGGGTTTAAGGGCGGGGTTCCCGGCGACGGGTCTTCGTTGCCGGGGTGTAAAAGCAGGGTCACGGCCTACATTCAGACCATCGAGGTGGCCCCGGAGGCGCGCGGCCGGGGCGTTGGCCGCGCACTGCTCGGCCACATCGAAAATTCCGCTCTGGCCGCTGGGGCTGTGCGGATCCGGCTTCATGTGGACGCGGAGAACGCGGGCGCGATCCGGCTTTACGAGGCGCAGGGCTACCGCTGCCAGGGCCGGCAGGAGAACTACTACCCCTTGAGCCGCGCGGCGCTGATTTACCTGAAACGGCTGGATTGCGGAAGGGAAAGTTAGTCCTCAATTCACCGGCGCGCCCCGGCAGTTTTGCCCCTGAAAACGGAACGGGGCAAAGCGGCCAATCCCATCAGTACCGCCAACTGGTCAGGTCCGCTCCCCTGGGCGCGGTCTTCTGGATGCGGTCGAGAATTTTGGGCAGGTACTGGGTGTTGTAGTGCAGCCGCGATAAGGCATTGGGCAGCGTGGGATCGCCGTTCCAGCAGTGCTCGGCGCGCGGCCCGTAGGCCACTTCGCCGCCGTAGGGCGGATTCTTCGTGGCGTTGAGAAAATCCTCCATGCGGTAGACGGCGTCGTTCAAAAAATAGGTGTCTTCGGAGCCGACATAAATGTGAATCTTGCCCTCGAGCTTGGGGCCTGATTCCGCCCAATTCCGCTCCAGAATCGCCTCCAGGTCGTAGTGTTCGCGCCAGTACCCGGCCACCTTGTGGTCGATTTCGCCGGTAACCTTGTCGAAGATCGGCTGCGGATAGCCGTCCGCGCCCACCGGCCCGTAGACGGCCTGCCAGATGTCGTACTGTTCGCCCGAGCGGCCATGGTCGCCCAGCGCCAGCTCGTAGCCGTTGATCTCCTGGGTGCTGATGAAGGTGTGGCCCAGGTAGTCGCGCATTGCCGGCTGCGCCTCGCGCTTGTGCGCGCCTTCCTGGAAGTAGGCGTTCTGGTCGTCGTAGACGTCGATGTTGGTGAAGGCGTGGAAGTCAATGGGGTCGGGGCAGGCGGCAAAGGCGCCGTTATAGTGCTCGGGATAGAAGATCTGCGCGGCCAGCGCCTCCCATCCGCCGGTCGAGCCGCCGTAGAGAAACCGCGCCCAGCCCTGGCCCAGGCCGCGAAACTGCTTTTCGATGGCTGGAATCAACTCCGTTTCAATGGCGTCTCCGTAGGGGCCCGCGTTGGCCGAGTTCACGGCGTAGGAGTCGTCGTAGTAAGGGTTGGCATGCTGAATTTTGACGATCAGAAGGCGCGGAAAGCCGGGCGCGATCCACTGCTGATAGAACTTGTACGCCTCCTCTTGCTGAATGCGGTTGTAACCGGCCAAGTGGAAGCGCTCGCTGTAGTCGGGTTTCAGGTTGGGGTCGGGCGGCGTGGTGCGGAAGTCCGTGAAATCGCTCACGAAGTGGTCGTGAAAGACGATCAGCGGGAAGCGCGCCTCGGGGTGCTCGTCGAAGCCCTCGGGCACCAGCACGATGGCGCTCAAGAACATCGGCCGACCCCAGAATTTGGTCAGCAGCGCGCTTTGCACGCGAATATGGCGAATGTATTTGGTGTCGGCCGGGGTAGGAGTGGGCGGAATCACCTCGCTCAGCGAGAGCTTGATGGCCGCGCCGCCGGGCTTGACGGTGACCTGCATGGGCTCCGAAATCAGGTTGCCGGGCGAGATGTTCCAGTGCTGGCCCTCGCCCTGGTCCATGTGCAGCTTCACCGTTTTTCCGTCGGCGCGGTGGAAGGTTTCGTAGCGGTTGAGCACGGCCTGGACCGTGTACTGGCCAGCGGGAACCTGCCGGAGGCTGCGGATGGGGTAGCCCCAGGCGCTCGCGTCCACCACGGCAGGCTCACCCGGCCGCCAGCCGTCCACCGTCAGGCCGAAGACGATTTGCGAGCGCATCGAGTCGTCGATCTGGTTGCGCGGCTCGTCCGTGGGGTCAGTCGAGAGCAGCAGCAGCAGCCGTCCGTCCAGCGGCTGGGCGCTGACCTGCCTGGGAAAGCTGACGGAGAACGATTGGGAGCGGGTGGCGACGGGAAACAAAGCCATGGGAAGCGAGGCAACCGCAAATAACAGAGCCAGCAGCAAAGTAATGCGCTTCATGCCGGAAACTATACAGCGCCGTGCGGCTGGAGGTCGAGATTTGCGGCCTTCAGCCGCCGAAAGAAAATCGCAAATTCTCCGTTTCATTCAAACGCCCGTAACATTGGCCATGGACAATCGTAGACGGCAGGTAATCTGCAAAGGAGCACTTCAGTGAAAAAATTGTTGGTGGCAGTTGGTTTGTTGGTGATGGCCTTGAGTTCCGCTCAGGCGCAGAAGTTGACCGCCGCGGGTGCAACCTTCCCCTATCCGATCTACTCGAAGTGGTTCAGCGAGTACAGCGCGGCGCATCCCGGCGTCGAGATCAACTACCAGTCGATCGGCTCCGGCGGCGGCATTCGTCAGGTCACGGCCGGTCTGGTCGACTTTGGCGCCTCCGACATGCCGATGACCGACGAGATGCTGGCCAGCTCCAAGGTCAAGCTGGTGCACATCCCCACTGTTTTGGGCGCCGTGGTGCCCATCTTCAACGTCCCCGGCGTCGGCGACATCAAATTCAGCGGCGACGTGCTGGCCGACATCTACCTGGGAAGAATCTCCATGTGGAATGACAGCCGCATCGCCAGAGACAATCCCGGCGTCAAGCTGCCTGAGCAGAAGATCATCGTGGTTCACCGCTCCGATGGCAGCGGAACCAGCTTCATCTTCACCGACTTTCTCAGCAAGGTCAGCAAGGACTGGTCCGGAGGCCCCGGCAAGGGCACCTCGCCCAGTTGGCCGGTGGGCGTCGGCGGCAAGGGCAATGAGGGCGTGGCCGGCCTGGTTCGCCAGCTTCCCGGAGCCATTGGCTACGTCGAGTTGATCTACGCGCTGCAGAACAATATCAGCTACGGCGAGGTAAGGAACGCCTCCGGACACTGGGTCAAGGCCTCGATCGCAGGCGTCACCCAGGCCGCGGCCAGCGTCAAGCAGATGCCCGCCGACTACCGCATCTCCATCACCAACGCGCCCGGCGCCAACGCCTATCCCATTTCCAGCTTTACCTATCTGTTGATTCCCGCCCGCTCCGCCGATCCGGCCAAGGGCAAGATCATCAAGGATATGCTCAGCTGGATCGTCAAGTACGGCGAGGGCGAGGTCACCGCGCTCTCTTATGCGCCCCTGCCCAAGAGCCTCGCGGAGAAGGAACTCAAGACCATCTACGCGCTACAGTAAAAACCGCGGCCAAGGAAGCTCTGCACAAGTGATTCCGGCAATGTCTTGAAAGGGACCTGTGCAGAGCTTCCCTGAAGAAACTGACGGCGTAGAAGTTGCAGCGGTACAAACTGGGGGGCGGTCCGGATTTTGCGCCGGGGCGTCCCCTTCATTTTGTGCCGGGCTTCCCTCTTATTTGCTCAGGGCCGGCCCAATTTCAGATCCGGCCTTCGGCTTGTACCGCTGGGCGAAGGCCGTGTTAGATGTGGAGGCCCGCTCTAGCCTTCCAACTGCTTTCCGATCAGCCTGTCAACGAGCGGCGCGAGCAACTCGCCGGTGCGCGGCAGAATGAAGGCCGAGGCCGCCTGATCCCATTCCAGCTTGAAGCTGGTCGAGAGCGCCGAGATCCAGATCTGGCGCACCGGAGCGTTCGAGGTAATCACAAACTTGGCGGCCGGCTCCTCGAAGATCACGTTCAGCACACCACCCTCTTCCTCGACCTCGAAGCCGGCCCCCGCCTCCGCCTCGCGCGCCATCAAATGCCGCATCAGCGCGTCGAGAGCGGCTTCGGCCACGCGGCGAAACTCCTGTTCGTTCAGCATTTTTTCAGTCTAACAACAACGGCCACAGCAGGCCGGGGGCGGTAAGCCCGTCGCCGCGGCAAAGGGCTAGAAATTAGAGGCGGAAAATGCCGAAGGTCAGCTCAACCTTGCCGGCGCTCTGTCGATCATCGCCCGCGAGGGTGAAGGTTGAGCAGCGAGGAGGCCAACTGTCCTGAATCAGACAAAAACCGCGAGAAAGATTAAAGTTTGCTCCTTGAAGACCGATAAAGGCGGCAAGAGGATTGCCTGAGCGGCAGACAAAGACCGGCACAGGGGCAAGCGGCCTCGATGATCGCGGGAGTTTCTGAGCAGGAGTAAACGAAGATGGAGATCGGTCCAGTTAGCGGCGTTCGCATCGCACCGGCGGCCAGGCCCAAAGAGAGCCTTCTTGGGCTGACGGACGTGTACGAGGTCGAGCGCTCCTCCCGGACTGGCGACGAAACCTACTCTCCCGGCGGCGCCAAGGCCGCCACCGGCTTCGAGGACGACGAGAACAAAGCAGAGGACAAGGAAGAGTACAAGGAAGAATACGACGAGCCGGAAGACGCGCCCTGCGAGGAGCTTGAAGACATCGAGTTGGAAGACGCTCCCGATGCAACGCCCAAAGCGCAGGCTGACCGCGACAGCCAGGTCGATTACTTCGCCTGACTGCTGCGGCTTCCGCTCTTCCGGCAGCAGCCAGCCCGCGCCAGGACGTGGCGCTCTTTGCCCGAGCCTCCCTTTCGCACGAGTTCCCGCCTGCTCTTCACCCTTGAACGAATACTGGGGCGCGAATACTGGCCCCGGAAAAGCTGGCTTCTGCCGGACCCAAAAGCAACTGATTCAAAAATTTCATAGGTTTTTCACCCCGGGGGGAAGAAAAAATTCTGCCGATGTGCTAATTTACTAACCAGTTAGTAAATTATGACCAATTCCGCTCCAGCCCGCATCCCCACCGCAGCCCGCAGCCAGGCTGAACGCGCCGACCAGACCCGCGCCCGCATTCTCGAAGCCGCCGTACGGCAGTTCAGCGCCAACGGACTGGCGGGGGCGCGCACGGAGCAGATTGCCGAGGAGGCTGGCGTCAATAAGGCCTTGCTCTACTACTACTTCCGCGGCAAGAACGATCTGTACGCGGCCGCGCTGGAGTCGGTGGCCGAGGGGGTGCGGCTCTCCAGCCTGGCGGCGCTCGAGGGCGGCGGGACGGCCGGAGAGCGCTTTCTCCAATCGGTGCTCAACCACTTCGACCGCATTCACGCCAATCGCGGATTCCAGAGCCTGATGCAGCAGGAGATGGTCCGCCTGCACCGCGGCGAGGTCCACGCCCTTACGCCGCTGGTGGAGACGGTCTTCCGGCCGCTGATGAGCCGGATGCGGGAGGTGCTCGATGATGGCATCGCCTCGGGCGAGTTGATCGCGGCAGAGCAATCACAAATTCGCTACGCGGCGCTGGGAGCCAATGTGCTCTACTTTCTGGCCGCGCCGATGATGCGGCTCGTTGAGGGAACCGACCCCCTGGAGCCCGAGGCGCTGGAGCTTCGCCGCCAGGCGGCGATTGAGTTTCTCGGCCAGGCGCTCTTCGCCGACCGGGAGCACGGGGCGCGAGTAGCCGCGCGGGTGCTGGCGTCCGCGCCCATGCCGCAGGCAGACGAGCGCCTCATACATTTTCACCGTTCCTCTGATGAGAGCATCGTGCGATCCCACCCTGGCCGCAAAAAGTCAAAAGCAGCTTCTTCGACATCGCTGCGCTTCGCTCAAAATGACAAGCGAGAGCCTTCCCTGAGCGCAGTCGAAGGGGTGGGGCACCCAGGCAACGACGGAGTGGGGCACACGGGCAATAAAAGAACCGGGAGCGGCAAAGAAACTGAGAGCAACGCCGGAACCAGGCGCAACAACGGAAACGCGAGCAAAGGTGGAAACGCGAGCAAAGGTGGAAACGCGAGCGACGACAGAATCCTGACCGGCGTTGCAGCCCGCGGCAACGGCCGGGCCGCGGCCGGCAAAGTGAGGCGCAAGTGAATGCACGCAATCAAGTTTTCCTGGTTCTGGGCCTGCTGACCGTGGGTTCGCTCATCTGGTACCTGGCGACGGTGCGGCCGGCGGCCGACCTGCAATTGATCGGCACGGTGGACGCCAATGAGGTGCTGGTGAGCAGCAAGATTTCAGGACGCATCCAGAGGCTGACGGTCGATGAAGGCCAGGACGTGAAGGCCGGCCAACTGATCGCCATCATCGAGAGCGCCGACTTGCAGGCCGCGCGCCAGGCCGCCGAGGCCACCGCGTCCAGTCAGAGTTGGAAGCTGGGCGAGACGGTTGTGACCGAGCGCCAGGACCGCGGCGAGACCGGCAGCGCCACCGTCAACGCCGAGGCGCAGGTGCGGGCCACGCGGGCCGCGCTGGCCCAGGCCAAGGCCAACTACGAACACCAGCAGGCCGACACCAGCCGGACCGTGGCGCTGGCAAATCAGGGCATCATGAGCCTGCAGGCCAAGGATGACGCGGTCACCAGCCTGCAAGCGGCCAAAGCGGCCGTCGATACGGCCAGGGAGAACGTCTCCGCCGCCGAGGCCTCGCTGCGCCAGGCCCACGCCCATGAGCTGCTGACCACCGTCGCGGGCCGCACCGTGGACGAAACCCGTTACGAAGCTAAAAACGCCCGCGCCCTGGCCGAACAGGCCAACGTCGTGCTGGGTTACGCGCAGGTTTTTGCCCCGGTCACGGGCAAGGTCAACGTCCGCGCCGCCCGCCAGGGCGAGGTGGTGGCCGCCGGCGCTCCAATTGTGACCATCATGGACCTGAGCCAGACCTGGATTTACGCCCCGCTGCCGGAGACCCAGGCCGACGCCGTGCAGCTCGGCGACTGGCTGCGCGTGGTGATGCCCTCGGGCGCAACCCTGCGGGGCCAGGTCATCAACAAATCCGCCCAGGCCGACTTCGCCACCCAGCGCGACGTGAGCGCCCGCAAGCGCGACATCAAAACCGTCCAGTTGAAGCTGCTCATCGACAACCCGGCCGAGCGTTTTGTCCCCGGCATGACGGTCGAGGTCTACATTCCGAAGAACAAGCTGGTGAAGCAATGACGGCTACCGTCGCAAACCCGGCCGAAACGCCCGTGGATTCACAGCCCGCGGCCATTGAGGTCGTCAACATTGTCAAGCGTTACGGCGACTTCGAGGCCGTGAGTGACGTCAGCTTTGCGGTCGCCGAAGGCGAAATCTTCGGCCTTCTCGGCCCCAATGGCGCCGGCAAAAGCACTCTGATTCGCATGATGACCACGCTGATTCCGCTCACGGGAGGAAAGGCCATCGTCGGCGGCCACGATGTGACCAGGGAGCCCGACGCCGTGCGCCGCATGATCGGCGTCATCCCCCAGGCCCTGACCAGCGACCCCGACCTGACCGTCGAAGAGAACCTCAGCATCTACGCCAAGCTCTACTCGGTCCCCAAGGCCCAGCGCCTGAAGAACATCGCCACGGTCCTGGAAGCCGTCGATCTGACCAAGTGGCGCGGCGCGCAAACCAAGACCCTCTCCGGCGGAATGCGCCGCCGGCTGGAGATTGCCCGTGGCCTGGTCCACAATCCGCGCATCTTCTTCCTCGACGAGCCCACCACCGGCCTCGACCCGGTCTCGCGCATCGCCGTCTGGGAGATGCTCGACCACCTGAGGAAGACCCGCAACCTCACCATGCTCATCACCACCCATTACATGGAAGAGGCCGACAAGCTCTGCGACCGCATCGCCATTGTCGATCATGGCAAGCTGGTCGCCCTGGGAACGCCCATCGTGCTGAAGCACAGCGTCCCCGGCGCCAACGTCGTCGAGGTGCACTTCGACCGCGAAACCGCCCAGTGGCAGCAGCGCTTGGAAGGCCTTGACGGCGTCACCAGCGTGCAGGCCGAGAGCGCGGGCTACTACCGCGTCCTGACTTCCTCGGGCTCCAGAACCACCATGCAGTTAGTCGAGCTGGCCGCGCAACTCGGCGAGACTCTTACCTCTCTGAGCGTCCAGAACACCACCCTCGACGACGTATTCGTCCACTACACCGGCCGCCAGTTGCGCGACGAACAGGTCAAGGCCGTCTTCACGATGCCGCCCAGGCCGGGGATGCAGCCATGAACCGAATGTTCGCCATCGTCGAGCGCGAAATGCGCAAGTTCTTTCGCTCCCCGGTCCTGATGGTCATGTCGCTGATGCTGCCCCTGGTGCAGTTGGTCATCCTGGGCAACGCCTTCGGCGGCAAGATTGTGAACGCCCGCGTCGCCGTGGTGGACCACGATCACGGTCCGCAGGCCGTCAGGGTCCGCGAGGCCTTCGACGCGATAGCCGTCAACATCAAGACCTTCACCACCGTCAACTACACCGACGAGGTCCAGGCCCGCGAAGACGTTCGCACCGGCAAAATCGACGCCGCCGTTGTCATTCCCGCCCAGTTTTCCCGCCGCGTCTACGCCCAGGACGCGCCCCGGCTGGGCCTGGTCGTCGATAACTCCGACCAGTTCACCTCCGGCTCGCTCGAATCCGAGATGCAATCGCTCGTGGACGCCCTCAACGCCCCGCTCATCCAGCCCAGCATCGTCAATAACATTGCGCTGGAGACCGTCGAGCTCTACCCCTACGTCGCCTACATGAAGTTCCTGCTCGCCGGCTCGATCGCCCTGGCCATGTATATCTCGGTGATGATCGGCGGCGGCATGTTATACATCGACGACAAGGCCCGCGGCGTCCACGAGGGCTACCTTGTAACTCCCATCACCAAGCTCGAACTGGTCTTCGGCCTCAACATCGCCGGCGCCATCAAGGCGGTTCTCGCCGGCATCTCGCTCACCGTCATCGGCTCGCTGATGGCCGGCCTGGGCGTCATCTTCCACCCGGTGGCCGATCTGGAACTGCTGGCCATGATCCTGGTCACCTCCATCGCCTTCAACGGCATGATGTTCCTGATGATGGTCCGCGTCGACGATCCGCTGGTGCCCCGCGCCATCTTCGGCGTGCTCAACACGCTGCTGTTTTTCCCCTCGGGCGCCATCTACCCCATCGCCGCTTTTCCGCCTTGGCTGCGCGCCATCGCCATCGTCGACCCGTTCACCTACTGCATTCACGGATTCAAGGCCATTCTGCTGAAGGACGGAGGCTTTGTCGCCATCCAGTATGACCTGCTCTTCCTCTTTGTCTTCGGCATCGGCACACTGCTGATTGCCACGCCGCTCTTCAAACGCACGTTGTAAGAACCAGTCCTAAAATTGTGGACTTGAAGGGGACGGGCTAAAGCCCGTACCCTTCATCACAGAGTTTTAAGCCGCTTCTCAGATGCGGTCAGCGGGAAAACTGCCAACCAGTTCTCCGGCGGCGACATTCTGGCCGGAGAGCACGATGGCGTGGCTGGCAATGCGCGCCGCGGCGCCGATGACGGTGGGCGCCAGCTTGATGGTGCCGAAGTCGTTGGCGGCGTGGCTGTGCGAGTAGATGCGGGCGAATGAGCCAATCACTGCGCCCTTGCCGATGGTGATGCCGCCGCGGTCGTTCAACTGGACGCGCTGGCGGATGGTGGCGCCCTCTTCGATGGTCAGGTTGTAGCCGAAGGTCAGGTCCACGCCGTGGTGAATCTTGACGCCTGCGCCGAGGCGGGCAAAAATGTGGCGGCCCAGCATCGAGCGGAAGCGCAGGCCCAGCCAGTGGTTGGTGCCCACCGGCGAGCGGTCGAACATCTGCCAGAACCAGAGCAGCGGCTTGCGCGGAGGGAAGCGTTCCGGGTCGGCGTCGGGAAAGTGCTCGGCTTCGAGGGTCACATTCTCCGGGTCCAGCGAGAGGCTGACGACGTTGCCGGGCAGCTCGGAGGTGAGCGTCAGGTTGAGCTTGCCGCCGTGCGGACGGCCCAGATAGAGCTGGTAAAGCTGGTCGCGCACGATCTCGGCGCGGCGCTCCGGGGCCTGGTGGCGGGTGAACTCCTCATCCAGAAACTGAATCCAGCGGCGGTAAACCTCTTCGGCCTCGGGCGCGGGGTGCGGGCATTTCTGCGTCTCTTCCATACGGATTGCACAATACACCACCAGGGTGGGTTGCAGCGAGTAGGTGAGCAGCTAAACAGAAAATGAGGAATCGACGGCAGAGCCCGCGCTCTCCCTGAGCAGCGCTGTGCAGGCAGGCGGAATCGGCGCATCCGCCGCTTCCCGGAGCCGTTTTCGCTCATTTTTGAAGCCGCTTTCCTCAAAGAAGGGCTCCAAGGACAAAAAAACGCTTTATGATGTTCGCATGGAAGCGACCACCATTGCGGGCATGAAGGTTTCTCGCATCGGGCTGGGAACATGGGCCATCGGCGGCCTCGATTGGGGAGCGGTTCCGGATGATGTGGCCCTCTCGACCTGCCTCGGCGCCCTCGCACGCGGCATCAACCTGATCGACACCGCGCCCATCTACGGCCATGGCCGCGCCGAGGAGATTGTGGGCCGCGCCATCCGCGCCCACGGCCGCCGCGAAGATTTTTTCATCGCCACCAAGACCGGCCTGGAGTGGAATGAGCGCGGGGTGTTCTCGAACTCGACCGCTGCCCGGCTGCGCCAAGAGCTGGAAGACAGCCTGCGCCGCCTGGGCACGGATTTCATCGACCTCTACCAGGTCCACTGGCCGGACCCGCTGGTTCCCATCAATGAGACCGCCGCTCTCTTGGACGGATTTCGCCGCGAGGGCAAGGTGCGCGCCCTGGGAGTGAGCAACTTCTCGGTCGCCCAGATGGAGGAGTTCAGCGCCGCCGCGCCGCTCGCCTCCAACCAGCCCCCCTACAACCTCTTCGAGCGCCAGATCGAGTGCGGCGCGTGCGGCGAAAATCTGCTTTTCTGGTGCGCGGCGCACGAGGTCGCCGTCCTCACCTGGAGCACCCTCTGCCGCAGCCTGCTGGGCGGCCGCGTGACGCGCGAGACGAAATTCGACGCGGGCGACATCCGCTCGGCCGACCCCAAATTCCAGCCGCCGCGCTTCAGCCAGTACCTCGCCGCCCTGGAACGGCTGACGGCCTTCGCCCGCGAGCGCTACGGCAAAACCCTGCCGCAGTTGGCCGTCCGCTGGGTTCTGGACCGGATCGGCGTCTCGGTAGCCCTGTGGGGAGCGCGCCGCCCCGATCAGCTCGACGCCGTCGCGGGCGCCGTCGGCTGGGAGCTGGACACCGCCGCCATGGCCGAGATCAACCGCATCGTGAATGAGGCCATCCCGGACCCCATCGGCCCCGAGTACCTGGCGCCGAAGGTGCGGGAAGGCTGAAAGCGATCTGGCCGGCAATTCCCGGCCGAATCCCCTCCCGCCCGGCGGCTCATTCTGCGATACTGATTTGTTATGCCCATCGACAACCTGCAAGAAGCTGCCCAGAAGATCGCCGGATTCCTCGCCTCCCTGAACAAACTGGGCGGCATGCGCCTCAAGTACCGCATCAGCGCCCCTGACGTCGGGCCCGCCGCCCACGACTCCAGCGACTCCCGCGACCCCGAAGAGCCGGCGCCCGCCCTCTGCGTCGAGCTCGCCGGGCCCGACGCGCCCCTGCTCGTCCAGCACAACGGCGAACTGCTGCTGGCCCTGGAGACCATCGCCACGCAGATTCTGCGCCTCGACCAGCGCGAAGGTGGCCTGGTCAGCTTCGACGCGGCCAACTTCAAGGCGCTGCGCGCGGCCGAACTGCGCCTGACGGCCGAGACCACCGCGGAAAAGGTCCGCCAGTCCGGCATTCCCTACGCCTTCCCGCCCATGAACAGCCGCGAACGCCGCCAAATGCACATGGCCTTCCGCGGCATCGAAGGCGTGGAGACGGCCAGCTCCGGCGAAGGCCACGACCGCTTCCTCGCCGTCTACCCCGAGGGCAAAACCGACCTGCCCGTCACGCCGCCAGCCAAGCCGCGCAGCTTCGGCGATCGCGGACGCCCACGGCGTTAGAACGGATTGAGTTGTTGAGTCCCAGGCCGAGAATCCGGATCTGGGGCACCCGGCGATACGGCAGGTCAGTGAGCCGGCGAATAAACGAGCAGCATCAGCCAAAGCAAAAGCCCACATCTCGAAGAAGATGTGGGCTTTTTTGAGTTTCCGCGGGTTCGCTGACTTGCTGACTAGGCGGCGGGTGGCGCAGATCCCTATAAGTCAGTCTCGGTGCCCCAGGTCCGGATTTTCGGACCTGGGATGGTTTCACGTTTTTCTTGCGCGGGCTGGCCGAAGGTAGTTGGCCCCACCGCAGGTGGTTACCCGTTCAACTGCTCCTGCAGCTTGTTCAGGGTGCGGTGCAAATCCTTGTCGGCGCGGCGCAGATCGTCGATTTTGGCGATCGAGTGCATCACCGTGGTGTGGTGCTTGTTGCCGAACTGGCGGCCGATCTCCGGCAAGCTGGCCTCGGTCATCTGCTTGGCCAGGTACATGGCGATCTGGCGCGGCACCACCACGTTGCGCGAGTTGTTCTTCTGCTTCAGGTCGGCGACCCTCATGCCGAAGTTCTCGGCCACGGCTCTCTGAATGGCCTCGATGGTGATCTTGCGCACCTGCATATCGATGAACTGCTTGAGGCACTGCTGGGTCGAGGCCAGCGTGATCTCCATGTGGTTCATCTGGCACCAGGCGATCAGCCGCGTCATGGCGCCCTCGAGCTCGCGCACGTTGGTGCGCACATTCGAGGCCACGAACAGCGCCACATCGGTGGGCAGCTGCACTTGCTCGCTCTCGGCCTTTTTTTGCAGGATGGCGACCTTGGTCTCCAGGTCGGGCGGCTGAATGTCGGCGATCAGGCCCCACTCGAAGCGCGAACGCAGCCGGTCCTCGATCTCGGTCAGCTCCTTGGGCGGGCGGTCCGAGGCGATGACGACCTGCTTCATGCTCTCGTGCAGCGCATTGAAGGTGTGGAAGAACTCCTCTTGCGTCCGCTCCTTCTGGGCGATGAACTGAATGTCGTCGATCAGCAGCACGTCCACCGTACGGAAACGGTCGCGGAAGCTGGTCATGCGATCGTTGCGCAACGAGGTGATCATCTCGTTGGTGAACTTTTCCGCCGAGACGTAGCAGATCGAGGCCGCCGGCTGACGGCGCTTCACTTCGTGGCCGATGGCGTGCATCAGGTGGGTCTTGCCCATGCCCACGCCGCCATAGAGGAACAGGGGGTTATAGGCCTTAGAGGGCCGCTCGGCCACGGCCAGCGAGGCGGCGCGGGCAAACTGGTTGCCGTTGCCGATCACGAAGGCGTCAAAGGTGTAACGCGGGTTGAGCTGCGCTGCCGTGGACCAGTCGAAGCGCGCCTGCTCGGGCGTGCGCAAGGGCGCGGCCGGAGCCGTGGGGGCATGGGCGGGAACCGGCCCGAAGCCGCCATCGGCGCGCTGCGGCGGAATCGAGGGATCCTGCTCGGCGGTGACGAAACAGACCTCGTCCAGTTCCAGATCCAGCTGCTCGATGGCCTCCTGAATCAGGTCACTGTACTTGTCGCCAAGGTGCTGAAACTCCGGCGAGGGGACGCGCACGTATAGCGTGCGCCCAACTATGTGGCTGTATCGAGTGGGTTTGAGCCAGGTCTCGAAAGACTGGCGGATTACCTTCTTCTCTAGAGCTGCGAGAATCTGAAGCCAAGAGTTTATAGCCGTCGCTGGTGAAATCGCAAATGCCATCGCGCAATCCTTCCTGCGTCTCCTGTTGACTGCCGTTCCGGTTCATCCGCCTATGTTGGGCGAGGGCTTCCCGTGGCGTAAAGCTCAGGGCTTTACGTCTGAATGAGTGCTTGCCGACTGCCTGGTCGCTGCTGGTCGGCCCCTGATTATGACTTCGGGGCCCGGTATGAAACTGGTTCCTTGGGACGCTAGGAAACTTTCTTGAACGGTCCCAAGATTAGCACATTTGGAGAGCGTTGCAATCACTCTTTCACATAACTTTCAGGCCATCCTTATGAGTTGCACCAAGGATGGTGAAACTCGTGCACCAAGGATGGTGAAACTCGTTGCAGGGGACCGCGAAACCCATCCCATAAGGTTACTCCAGTAACCTGGAGAGCGCGCAATGTTCGCCTCTTCGGCGGACTTTCAGGCCCCCACCCCTGTTTCAGGCCCCCACCCCTGACCGTTCAGCCTCTCGCCGCGGCTGTTCAGACCCTGGACGTGGCTGCCGCGCGCCTGTTCGCGCGCCTGTTAGTGAAGAGCCAATTCGCCCCCGGCGCACTTCAGGCTGGATTCCTGGCCCAACCTGCGATACACTTAGAACTTGCCGTCTAGGCACAGACTTTATTCAGGGAACAGGAGCGCATTTTTATGCCCAAGCGCACATTTCAACCGAATCGCCGCAAGCGCGTGAAGACTCACGGCTTTCGCGCGCGCATGAAGACCAAGGCCGGCGCAGCCGTGCTGAACCGCCGCCGCGCCGTCGGCCGCAAACGCGTGGCTGTCAGCGCCGGCTTCCGCGACTAATCCTCGCCCGCCGGTCAACGCCGCCGTTTGCACCGCTTTTAGCCGTTGGCCGCGTTCTTGGGCCTTCACACCGCTTTTTGTTGGAGCCGGAACTGGTTTATGCCGTCGCTGTTCCGGCCAACGCCTTCCGCAGCATTGTCATGACCGGCCTTTCTCAGCATGACCAGCCTTTCTCACTCTGACCAGCGCCAGCCTCTGCGGCAATCGCTGACGGGCGCGCGCCTGTGCAAGCACGCCGACTATCAGCGCGCCTATGCGGCCAGCCGCAAGCGCCAGTCCTCGTCGATGAGCTGGTTTCTGGCTCCGCAGCCCATCGCCGGTTTTGCCGCCGAGTCTCTGGCCGGGCCGCGCGTCGGCCTGACAGTCGGCAAGGTGCTGGGCAAGGCCCATGAGCGCAACCGCATCAAGCGGCGTATGCGCGCGGCTCTCGCTCTCCACATTGATCTCCTGCCAGCAGGCTGCGATCTGATCCTCCATCCCCGCCGCACGGTGCTGACCCTGGAATTCAAGAAACTTGAGGCGGAGATTATGCGTATTCTTCAGCAGGCGAAGGCTGAAACCGCGCGCAAGGCGCCGCCAGTTTCACCACAGAGGCCGGCCCCAACGCAGCAGGTGGCTTCATGACGCGCATTCCATCCGATGCAGTGCAACAGAACGCCAGCGCACACGACCAAACGCCGGTCCCAACGCAGGTGGTGACCCGTATCCTGCTCGCCTCACTCGACTTCTATCGCAAATGGCTCTCCCCGGCAATTCATTCGCTGAGTCCCGGTGGCTGCCGTTACCTGCCCACCTGCTCGGAGTACGCCTCGATCGCCATCGCCACCCACGGGCCCTTGCGGGGCGTGTCCCTGGCCCTCTGGAGGCTCCTGCGCTGCCACCCCTTCGCTCGCGGCGGCCTGGATCCCGTGCCCCCGGCTTCAACTTCACGCCATTTTCTTCACAAACCATTACCATAGGCAGAGCGGCGGCCTGACGGCGCGCCCCAAAGGCCTGCGAACAGGCCCCAACGAATAGGAAGTTTACCTTGTCAGAATTTCGCAATCCCAATCTTCAGGCGCAGGGGGGCAACGGCGGCAGCAGCGGCGGCGATATGCGCGGCACAATCGCCTTCACCGTTCTGGCCCTCGTCGCTTTCTTCGCCTTTCAGTATTTTGCCAAGCCCAAGCAGCCGGTTGCGCCGGCGCCCGCCGCCCAAAGCCAGCAGCAACAGTCCGGACAGGCCGCCATTTCAGGCCAGCCAGGCCAGCCACGGTTGGCCGCCGGCCAGGCGCAGGCTTCCGCGCCCACCCCGTCGATCGCCGCCTCCATGGTGACGCAGACCACGGTGGAGAACGAGAACCTGAAGGTCGTTTTCACCAACCAGGGCGCGCAGGTGGAGCACTGGATCCTGCTGGGCAAGCAATACAAGGATCACCCCGACCCCGGCGGCCAGCAGCTTGACCTGGTCAACTCCCGGACCTCCGCCTTTGGCCTGCCGCTCAGCCTGTTCACCTACGAACCGGATCTGACCAAGGAGCTGAACTCGGCCCTTTACCAGGTCTCCGTCTCCGGCGCCACTCCGTCGACCGGCATTCTTCAGGCTCCCTGCTCGGTGACCTTCCGTTACGCCGCCAACGGCCTCGACGTGGTGAAGACCTTCCGCTTTGACGCGAGCTACGTGATGACGGCCGAGGTCGCTGTGAAGCGCAACGGCCTTCCGGTGCGCGCCCTGCTGACCTGGCCCGGCGGACTCGGCGACCAGACCGAGGCGATGCACTTTTCCTACGGCAAGTTTGCCTGGTCGCTGGACGGCAAGGACGACTCGGTCGACGCCAAGAAGATCAGCGACGGCGCCTCGCTCATCCAGCCCTACGACTACGCGGCGGTCACCGACCTCTACTTTGCCGCGGCCTTTCTGCCCGATGCGCCCGAGCGCACGACCGTGGTCACGCTGCACCACTCCATTGAGCTGCCCAGCGACCCCGCCGACCCCAACAGCCAGAAGAAGCCCGCCAATGTGGTCGGCCTGGCCATGGGCGACACCAGCGGCATTACCCGCCTGCGCCTCTTTGCCGGACCCAAGCAGACGGCCGTGCTCCAGGCCATCCACTCGACCGGAGCCGGCGGCAAGCCCACCGGGCCCACGCTCGAGCCGCTCATCCAGTTCGGCTGGTGGACCGTGATCGCCAAGCCGCTCTACCTGGCCCTGCGCTTCCTGCACGGCCAGCTTGGTTCCGGCATCAACAACTGGGGCTGGGCCATCATCATCGCCACCGCCATCTTCAACCTGCTGATGCTGCCCACGCGCTTCATGGCGATGAAGTCCTCGCTAAAGATGATGCGCATTCAGCCCAAGGTCGAGGCCCTCAAGAAGCGCTACGCCCATCTCAAGACGACCGACCCCAAGCGGGCCGAGATGAACACCGAGATGATGGCCCTCTACAAGACCGAAGGGGTGAATATGTACGGCAGCTGCCTGCCCATGCTGCCGCAGATTCCGCTGTTTTTCGCCTACTTCCGCGTCTTGCAGAATGCCGTCGAACTGCGCCAGGCCCACTGGCTCTGGCTCACCGACCTCTCCGCGCCGGACCCCCGCTACATTCTGCCCATTCTCATCATCCTCACCATGTTCCTGACGCAGTACATCACGCCCTCGCCGGGCATGGACCCGGCCCAGCGCCGCATGATGGCCTTCATGATGCCGGTATTCTTCGGCTTCATGCTGCTGCACTACGCCTCGGGACTGGCCCTTTACTGGGGCACCAGCAACCTGATCCAGTTGTCCATGCAGCTCGGCATCAACCAATCCAGCATGGGCAAGGAGATGCACGCCATCGCCGCCAAACGAGCCGCCAAAAAGGCCGGCGGCAAGCCCAAGACCATCCAGGGCCGGCGGTAAAAAACCAGGGCCGGCGGCAGAAAACCTCGCGGCGCAACCGAAACCCCGTTCAGGCCTGGCCTAGGCGGGGTTTTTCTTTGTCTGGCGGAGCGGGAGGGGCCACGCGCAGCCGGGCAGTTTCGCTCGCACAGAAATGCGGGTGGTCAGGCCTCGATTTTGGGACCTGGCCAACCTCCAAAACGCTAGGGGCTCCCAAAACACCAGGGCACCCCATCCTCGCCACGTTCTTGTTTTTGTGGCTAGGGTGGGAAACCTCAATCCTCGAACGATTTCGTCCATCGAAGCCAGCCAATGGCAGAATAGACCTATGCCGCCAACCGATTCGATTCCGACCGATCCAGTCCCGACTGAGCCGATGGTTCTTACCGCCGCCGAGGCCCGCGTTCTGGGCGCGCTGGTGGAAAAGGAAGTGACCACCCCGGAGTACTACCCGCTCTCGCTCAACGCGCTCGTCAACGCCTGCAATCAGCGCTCGAACCGCGAGCCGGTGATGAACCTGGACGAGGAGGCGGTGCGCCAGGCGCTGCATGGCCTGGAAGAGCTGCGGCTGGCGGGGCGCGCGCGCGCAACCGATGGGCGCGTGGCCAAGTACGAACACTGGCTGGGCGAGGTTTTCAACTTCAGCCGCGCGGAGACGGCGCTGGTCTGTGTGCTGCTGTTGCGCGGGCCGCAGACGCCGGGCGAGTTGCGCGGCCGCACCGAGCGGCTGCACCGCTTCGACGAGATTGGCGAGGTGCTCTCCGGGCTGCAAAAGCTGATGGAGCGTGAGCCGCCGCTGGTGGCTGTACTCCCACGCCAGCCGGGGACCAAGGAGTCGCGCTACGCGCACCTGCTCTCGGGGCCGGTGGAGGCGCTGGCGGCGGCTTCAACTGAGCCAGCCTTCACGCGCCGCGAGGCCGGGCAGAGTGCAGGGCCGATCCCGGGCTCGGATGCGGGCCACGAGGAGCGGATTGCGCAGTTGGAGGAGACGGTCGTCGAGTTGCGCCAGCAGATGGCCGCGCTGCGCGAGAAGATCGACGATCTCTTTGGGGGTTAAGGAGTTAAATTTTGCTTTCCGAGAGCCAATCCCGCCTTCAGTCCTCAGGGTGTTGTACTGCCCGTTGCGGGAAGATCAAAATGCAGGCAATTACAAGCGCAACCAGCGTGGCAGAGGCAGTATAGCGGCTCAAGTCGAATCCCCCGTGTGCCAAGGGCTTATCGAGAAGATCGCCCACCACGGCGCCCAGAGGCCGCGTCAGGATAAAGGCCGCCCAAAAGAGCACGGTTTTGGAAATCCTGGCCCAGAAATAGCAGGCCGCCACGATGAAAAGAAGCAGCAGGAAGATGGCCACCCCGCCAGCGTACCCCAGCCCCGCGCTATCGGCAGTCCAATCGCCAAGCGCCGTTCCCAGGGTCTGCGAAAACATGATCGTCACCCAATAAAAAATCTCCGCCTTGGGAGTGCTGACCGTATCGACCGCAACCGACCCCGACGACCAATACCATAAGCCAAGCGAGGCCAGCAACAGCGCAAGCAACGACAGGCTTCCACCGGCATAGCCAACGCCCAGGGAGCGATCGGCGAAATCCGCCATGGTGGTTCCAACGGTGGTGGTGGCGATAATGGTCGTCCAGTAAAGCCACGCATGAAACCGCCTTGCTTTTAACTGAGCGGCGACGGCGGCAAAAAAAATAGCGGCGAAGATGGCGGTACCCACCAGATAGCCGAGATGCATCGACATGGTCACCGCATCGCCGCCGGTTTCGCCGAGGGTGGTGCAAAAAATCTTGATGATCCAGAAGATTAAAGTGACTTCTGGAACCTTGCTCACCAGGATTTCGCCCGTCGTGCCGGTCTCTTTGGCCGCCAATTGCATTCAAGCTCTCCAGATAGATGAGGGGGGGCTTTAACCACTGCGAGGATTATTTCAATCACTTACTTGCCCTCAGCGGCTAAAGCCGAAATCTTCTTTGGCATTCATTGGCACGACTAAAGTCGTGCCCTGACACTTCTACCTGGCACTTTGGTCCATTGGAGCCGCTAGATCAGTTCGTAGCCGGCGAACCAGTAGCCGATCTCGAAGGCTGCGGTCTCTTCGGCGTCGGAGCCGTGGATGGCGTTCTCCTGGATCGAACCGGCGAAGTTCTTGCGGATGGTCCCCTCTTCGGCGTTGGCCGGGTTGGTGGCGCCCATCAGCTTGCGCAGGTCGGCAATCGCATTGTCCTTTTCCAAAACCAGCAGAACCAGCGGGCCGGAGGACATGAAGGCGCAGAGGTCGTTGAAGAAGGGACGCTCCTTGTGGACATAGTAGAAGCCCTTGGCCTGTTCCAGGGAAATCGATTGCTTTTTGACGGCCACGATCTGAAAACCGGCCTTGTCGATCTCGGCCAGAATGGCCCCGGTGAAACCCTTGCGGACCGCGTCCGGCTTGACGATGCTGAAGGTGCGTTGCGCCACGAAAGTGTGCTCCTCGATGGGGAATTTTTTTGTCTGCCCTTCCATTGTAATGGCTGCCGTCTTCGGCGGTTGCGAAAGGAAGGACAAATCTTCAGGGCAAAAGCGGACGAATCTTTCAAGAAAGGCGGGCAAATCCGCAGGGCGAATCTGCTAAAGTTTCCGCATGTTCCGCTTTGCCGTTGCACCTGATCGCCGTTCGATCCTGCCGATTGCAATCCTCATTGCCGCTCTGCTGGCTGCTCCCGCGCGCGCTCAGACCGCCGCGACGGCTGGCACTTCTGCCGCGACGCCTCCCAAGTCCGCCGCCGGGTCTGCACTGCGGGTCTTCGACCCCTCGCTGATCGACAAGACGGTCGACCCCTGCGAGAACTTTTACCGATTCAGTTGCAACGGCTGGTTCAAGCGCAACCCGCTGCCCGCCGACGAAACGCGGTATGGCCGCTTTACTGAGCTTTTGGAGCTGAACCGGCTGCACCTGCGGCAGATTTTGGAAGAAGCCGCCGCGCCTGCGGCTGCGCGCTCGGCCAACGAGCAGAAGATCGGCGACGAGTACTCGAGTTGCATGGACACAGCCACGGTGAACCGGCTGGGCCTCAAGCCGCTGAAGCCGGAGCTGGACCGCATTGCCGCGCTGCAGTCGGCCGAGGATTTGCCCGCGCTTGTGGCGCACCTGCACACCATCGGCGTGAATGCCTTCTTCGGGATGGGATCGGGCCAGGACTTTGCCGATTCGAGCGCGGTCATCAGCTTCTATGGCTCGAGTGGCCTGGGATTGCCGGAGCGCGACTACTACACGCGCACCGACGCCCAATCCGAGCTGACCCGGCGGCAGTACGTGGCCCACGTGCGCCGTATCTTCGTGCTGGCCGGCGAACCGGACCGGCAGGCCGCAAAAGACGCCGAGACGGTGCTGGCCATTGAAACCCGGCTAGCCAAGGCCTCGCTGACCATCACCGAGCAGCGCGACCCGCAGAACCTGAACCACCCCACCGACGTGGCGGCTTTTTCGCGGGAGTTGACGCACTTTTCGCTGGCCGAGTATCTTGCCGCCGCGCACGCTCCCGCCGCCGGCAAAGCCAACGACATGGAACCGAGGTTTTTCGCCGAGTTCAACCGGCTGCTGGCCGATACGCCTATTGAACAGATCAGAACCTACCTGCGCTGGCACCTGCTGCACGCCTACGCCGGAACCAGCCTGCCGGAGAGCTTCGACCAGGAGAACTGGAACTTCTACTCGCACACGCTGAACGGCGCCGGGAAGCAGCAGGAGCGCTGGAAGCGCTGCACCAGCCGCGTGGATGAGGAGATGGGCGAGGCTTTGGGCCAGGTCTACGTGGCGCGCTACTTCCCGCCCGAAGAGAAGCAGCGGACCCTCGAAATGACCGAGGCCATCGAGCAGGCCATGGACCGGGAGATCGGCGGGCTGGATTGGATGAGCGCCGCGACCAAACTCCGCGCCAAAGAAAAGCTGCGCGCGGTGATGAACAAGATCGGCTACCCGGAGAAGTGGCGCGACTACTCAACGCTCCGGATTGTGCATGGTGACGCCGCGGGCAACCAGATGCGCGCCCATGAGTTCGAGTTTGCGCGCGACCTGGCCAAGATCGGCCGGCCGGTGGACAAGGGCGAGTGGCAGATGACGCCGCCCACCGTGAACGCCTACTACGATCCGCAGATGAACAACGTAAACTTTCCCGCCGGCTACCTGCAGCCGCCCTTTTTCAGCGGCGCGGAGGACGACGCGGCCAACTACGGCGACATGGGCTCGACCATCGGCCACGAACTGACGCACGGCTTCGACGACCAGGGCCGGCAATTCGACAAGGACGGCAACCTGCGCAACTGGTGGAGCCAGGAGGACGAAGAGAAATTCAACCAGCGGGCCGATTGCATGGTCCGGCAGTACGACACCATCGAGGCGGTCCCGGGCGTTCACCTGAACGGCAAGCTCACGCTGGGCGAAAACCTGGCCGACCTGGGCGGGCTGTGGCTGGCCTGGCTGGCCTGGCTCGACAAGGCCCAGGCCGCGCACGTCGAGATGACGGCCGCCACCGGCGGCTACACGCCGGATCAACGCTTCTGGATCGCCTACGCGCAGCAGTGGTGCACCCAGACGCGCCCCGAGCAACTGCGGACCCAGGCACAGTCCGACCCGCACGCGCCCGACGAGTACCGCACTAACTCGGTTTTGCAGGATTTGCCGGAGTTTGCTCGCAGTTTCAGTTGTAAAAAGACGGCGGCGATGGTGAGCCCCAAGCCCTGCCGGGTGTGGTAACCACCTCCGGTGGGGGTAACCGCCTTCGGCTGGTCCGAGCCAGAGTGAAGGCACGGGGGCTGGTTCGAAGGCTGAACAACGCTTGTGCGCTGAGGATTTCGGTAAGGGAAGGCTATGCGGGCCTGGATGGGTAGTACTGCAGGGTTCCGAAGATGCAACTGCCGGGCTCCCGTTTTGCCCGCTCGATCTGCTTGGCGTGTTCTTCGATCGGGGCCACGCAATCGGCAGCGCGCTGGCATTGCTGCACGCTGAGAATCGACCAGTGGCGACGGGCGAAGATCGCGGCGACAGTGGCGCGGAAGTCTTCAGCGTCCTCGGCCCAGGCGACGACGTTGGTGCAGCATTTTGTATCGCCGAACTCCGCCGGCGGGGTGAGCAGATGCACTTGCGCGGTCCACAGTTCTTTCATAAATGCAGCTTTCCGCTTTTAGCTCTTAGCTTATTCAGCTTGTGCTCACAACATAGGGAAGCCGGCAAAGCATATTCCAGCATGAACAAGCTAACAGCTAAGAGCTAATAGCTAATAGCTAGCTTTTCCCGATCACGCGGGCCAGCGTGGCGCCGATCTCGGCCGGGGAGACGACGACGTGGATTCCGGCCGCGGTCATGGCCTTCATCTTGTCGGCGGCGGTGCCCTGGCCGCCCGAGATGATAGCCCCGGCGTGGCCCATGCGCCGGCCGGGAGGCGCGGTCTGCCCGGCGATGAAGCCGACGACGGGCTTCTTCACGTGCTCTTTGACGAACTCCGCGGCGGCCTCTTCAGCCGCGCCGCCGATCTCGCCGATCATCACAATGGCTTCGGTTTCGGGGTCGTCGTTGAAGAGGCGCAGCGCGTCGATGTGCGTGGTGCCGATGATGGGGTCGCCGCCAATGCCAATCGCTGTGGACTGGCCGATGCCGCGCTGGGTGAGCTGGTGCACGGCCTCATAAGTCAATGTCCCGGAGCGGGAGACGATGCCCACCGAACCCTCTTGGTGAATGCGGCCGGGCATGATGCCGATTTTGGCCTTGCCGGGCGAGATGACGCCGGGGCAGTTGGGACCGACCAGCCGCGACTGCGAGTTTTTCAGCTTGGCCCAGACCTTGACCATGTCCAGCGTGGGAATGCCCTCGGTGATGCAGACGATCAGCGGAATCCCCGCGTCCTCGGCCTCGAGAATGGCGTCGGCGGCAAAGGGCGGCGGAACGAAGATCATGGTCGCGTTGGCGCCGGTCTTTTCGACGGCCTCGGTGACGGTGTTGAAGACCGGCCAGCCCTCGTGCGTCATTCCGCCCTTGCCGGGGGTGACTCCGCCTACGACGTTGGTGCCGTATTCGGCGCAGCCCAGGGCGTGAAAGGTGCCCTCTTTGCCGGTAAGCCCCTGAACGAGAAGTCGAGTTTCTTTATTCACGAGTACGGCCATTGGAAATAGCTCCTAGCTTTTAGCTCTTAGCTCTTAGCTTTTAGCTTTTAGCTTTTGAGCTCAGTTTTTGGATGAACGCCGTTAGCATTTTTGAGATTTCATCGCATAATACCGTTGCTTCGTTGATTGCCTTTTCATTTCCCATTTCAAGTCTCCGGGCAACCAGAAGCTGAGTCTGGATTTCAAATGCCGATCCTAATGCAATTCCGAGAAACTGCCTGAATTCCCCTGGATTAAGCCTTCCTCGCCCCTCGGCAATATTGCTCGCCACCGAAACGCTTGCGCGACGCAATTGCGAAGTAAGTCCGTAGGTCTCTTCTTTCGGGAACTTTTGAGTTAACTTGTAGATACATACAGTGAGATCGATCGCTCGTTGCCAAACCGTTAAATCGTGAAAGTTCTGCGGCATTTTGTCCTTCTTGTTCCAAGGCCGGTCGAGTCATTCGTAAGCTAATAGCTAAAAGCTAAGAGCTAAAGCATCGCTGCTTTTACAGCCAGCTCAGCAGCTTCCTTCATGGTTTCGCCCACCCGGAAATTCAAGCCCGATGCGGCGAGAATCTTGCGGCCCTCTTCGACGTTCGTTCCTTCCAGGCGCAGCACGATCGGCACCTTCACATTCAAGTTGCGCGCCGCGGCCACCACGCCCGCGGCCAGCCGGTCCACGCGCAGGATTCCGCCGAAGATGTTGATGAAGATGGCCTTCACATGGCTGTCGGCGAGCAGGATTTCAAAGGCGTGTTCGATCTGTTCCTGGGTGGCGCCGCCGCCCACGTCGAGAAAGTTGGCGGGGCTGCCGCCAGCGTACTGGATGATGTCCATGGTGGCCATGGCCAGGCCCGCGCCGTTGACCATGCAGGCGATCGAGCCATCGAGCTTGATGTAGTTGAGCGCGAACTTCGAGGCCTCGACCTCGAGCGGGTCTTCCTCGGCGGTGTCGCGCAGCGCCTTGATTTCGGCGTGGCGGAAGAGGGCATTGTCGTCAAAGTTGATCTTGGCGTCGAGGGCGAAGAGCTGGCCATCGGTAGTGGTGATGAAGGGATTGATTTCCACCAGCGAGGCGTCGGTCTCGATGAAGGCCTTGTATAAGCCCTGAAAAAAGGCGACGGCCGCGTTGATCTGCCTGGGACCCAACCCCAGGGCGAAGGCCAGCTTGCGCGCCTGCCAGGAGCCAAAGCCGATGGCCGGGTCGATGGTTTCTTTGAAGATGGCCTCGGGAGTCTTGGCCGCGACCTCCTCGATCTCCATGCCGCCGGCCTGCGAGGCCATGAACACCAACTCACCTTTCGCCCGGTCGAGCACAATGCCGAGATAAAGCTCGCGATCAATCGAGGCGGCCTCCTCGATCAGCAGCCGCTGGACTTTTTGTCCCTGTGGGCCGGTCTGGTGCGTGACCAGCGTCATGCCGAGGATGTTTTTGGCGTGGAGTTCGGCCTCCTCGCGGGTGCGGGCCAGCTTGACGCCGCCGCCCTTGCCGCGGCCTCCGGCGTGAATCTGCGCCTTGACGACGATGCCCGAGGCGCCCTCGGCAAAGAGCTTGCGGGCCACCGCATTGGCCTCTTCGAGAGTGTTGGCCACTTCGCCCCTGGGCACGGCCACGCCGTACTTTGCCAGGATTTCTTTCGCCTGATACTCGTGAATCTTCATTGTCGGTAGAAAACCGTCCAGTCCGCTGTTCTAGGAGGATTCGGGACCGGACCGGCGAACGCCAGGCCGGCGGGATCGTGCCAGCGATATAGAAATAGTAACTTGCGCTCCAAAGGAGGGGCAAACGCGGCCAGCGCGGAAGAGCGAAAATGCGGCCGTGCGCCGCGCGCGGCGACCGCATCCCGCCGCTATCATAAGAGAATATGGCCTCATTGAAGGAACTTTTGAAACCGTTGGCCGAGGACGGCGCGGCACTGACGCGTGAGCAGGCGGCTCATGCGCTGGAAGAGATTTTGACCGGCGGCGTGCCGGAGGTGGAGACCGCGGCGCTGCTCACGGTCCTGGCCACGCGCGGCGAACAGGTGCCGGAGCTGGCCGGCTTTATCGATGTGATGCGCCAGCGGGCGACAACCCTGCCGCTGACAGCCGCCGAGCGGGACGAGCTGGTGGACGTGGTCGGCACCGGCGGCGGAGGGCCGCTGACCTTCAACATCTCCTCGGGCGCGGCGCTGGTGGCGGCGGCCGCGGGAGCCAGGGTGGCCAAGCACGGCAACCGGGCGGTCACCTCGCGCTGCGGCGCGGCCGACGTGCTCGAGGCGCTGGGCGTTCCCATCGAACTGGGGCCGGAGCTGGCCGTCGAGTGCCTGCGTGAGACCGGCTTCGTCTTCCTCTACGCGCCGCTCTACCACCCGGCGATGAAGGCCGTGGGGCCGCTGCGGCGGGCGCTGGGCTTTCGGACCATCTTCAACCTCTGCGGCCCTTTGACCAACCCGGCCGGGGCGCGGGCGCAGGTGATCGGGGTGCTGGCGCCCAGCCGCGTACTGCTGGTGGGCCGTACGCTGGCGATGCTGGGAGCCCGGCGGGCCTTCGTGGTGCACGGCAGCGACGGCATCGACGAGCTGACGACCACCGGCGAATCGATTGTGGCGCGCGTCGAAGAGCAGGCCGGGGAACAGATTGGGGAGCGGACAGGGGAGCCGAAGACCGGCGGCGCGCCGGCGCTGAAGGCCGCCCGCATCACGCCGGAGATGGCCGGGCTGAAGCGCGCCACGCTGGACCAGTTCATCGGCGGCGATGTGAAGACCAACGCGGCCCTGCTCTATGACGTGCTGACTGGCCTGCCCGGCGCGCGGCGCGACATTGTTCTGTTGAACGCCGCGGCGGCGCTGGTGGCCGCCGGATTGGCTGGCGATCTGAAGGAGGGCGTCCGGCTGGGCGCCGAGGCCATCGACTCCGGCCAAGCGGCGGCGACGCTGGCCAAGCTGCGCGGGTTTGCGGCCCGGCACGCGGCAGCCCGGTAAAGCGGCCAGAGCTCCCGGCGTTCAGGAGTTTTGTAATTCTGGAGTTCTGTAAATCTGTAGTCCCTTCGAACCGTTCTGAGAGATTTCTGAAGGGCGCAATGGGCGCTCCATGTGCGGATTCACGCCTCCCACCCTTGGCGCAAAAACAAGTACGCGCCCAGGATGGGGCACCCGGCTTTGTTTCAGAAGCCACCAGCTTCGCTTCATTTGTTCAAGGCCGGATCAATCGCTTCGCTGATTTTGCTCTAACAACCGAAGCGGACAGCAAAGGGCCACTCCGCGGGTGCGGTGTGGCCCCTGTTTTGCTGATCGAAGCGGTAGCTCCCTGGGCCGGAGCTACTTGTCGGCCACCAGTGGCTTGGTGCTCAGCGAGCCGTCCTTATAGCCCCTGGCGATCTCGGCGATCGAGACGGCTTTATAGTCGCCAGCGTGGCCGGCCTGTCCGAACTGCGTCATGCGCAGCGCCACCACCTTCTGCATCGCCTCGCGGGCCGGCTTCAGGTAGTCGCGCGGATCGAACTTCTCCGGCGTCTCCCACAAAACCTTGCGAATGGCGCCGGTGATGGCCAGCCGGTTGTCGGTGTCCACGTTGATCTTGCGCACGCCATTGCGGATGCCCAGTTGAATCTCCTCGACCGGCACGCCCCAGGTCTCCTTCAGCTTGCCGCCGTACTGGTTGATGACGTCCTGTAAATCCTTGGGCACAGAGGAGCTGCCGTGCATCACCAGGTGGGTCTTGGGCAGGCGCTTGTGAATGGCCAGCAGAATGTCCATCTTCAGTACCGAGCCGTCGGGCTTTTTGGAGAATTTGTAGGCCCCGTGGCTGGTTCCGATGGCGATGGCCAAGGCGTCCACGCCGGTTTTTTCGGCAAATTCGACCGCCTGATCGGGGTCGGTGACGTGCTCCAGGCCCGAGCCGCCCGCGCCATGGCCGTCCTCGACGCCGCCCAGCACGCCAATCTCGCCCTCGACGGTGATGCCGCGCTCATGGGCGAAATCGACCACCTGTTTGGTGACGGCGACGTTCTCTTCGAAGCTAGCCGGGGTTTTGCCGTCGGCCTTCAGCGAGCCGTCCATCATCACCGAGGTAAAGCCCAGCTCGATAGCGCTCTTGCAGGTCTCGAAGCTGTTGCCGTGATCCAGATGCATGGCCAGCGGAATCTCGGGATACAGTTCGCTGGCGGCCAGAATCAGGTGGTAGAGGTAGCGGTCCTGGGCAAACTGGCGCGCGCCGCGGCTGGCCTGGATGATGACCGGCGAATTCGTCTGCTTCGCGGCCTCCATGATGGCCTGAATCTGTTCCATATCGTTGACGTTGAATGCGCCGACGCCGTAACCGCCCTTGGCGGCCTCGTCGAGCAACTGCCGCATGGAGACTAGGGGCATTAGAAACTCTCCTGTTCGCCGGTTCAACCGGCAAGGTTGGGTTGGTTCCGGCCACCTCCGCACCCGAACGCTTCAGAGCTGGCTTGTCAGCCCGCGCGGGCGGCAGGAACCGCAATCGCCCCTAATCCTAGCAGAGAGGCGCGCAGCAAAAGCATACGCCTGAATGCAGGTTGCCTGCGCTGTTTCCGCAGACCAAAACGGGAGGTCCGCCTCCCGATCCGGTTTCGAGCACATCGGCCTCGGCGTCAGACCTTCCAGGACGGCGCGGGAGAGGCTTGCCTCAATAGCTGGAACGGAAACAACGCTGCTATTGGAGCTTGTGCCGCGAGAACAGGAAAATGCGCCGAAAGCCTTAGAGCCCCAGCACCGCCCGCTGCGCCGCAAAAAAATCTCTTTCAACCCCGTCTCGGCCAGGTCAATGAACGAGTTCACGCCGGCACGGATCCGCCTGGTTTTTAGGCCAGAAAAGTTGTCCCGGTCTTGCAATTTGCCTCATGAGCGGTGCAATTCCAAGGAAACCGCGCAAAAAAGGGGATTCCAGTTTGTTTTTCTCGCGATATACTTGGGCTCTGTTTAGGCTTCTTATTCCAAGGAGGTTGAGCCTATGCATTCCCCACTCCCCAGACCTACGCATTTCCCTCCCCGCGCGCTGAAAGCCGCGATCGCCGTTCTTCTCGCCGTCCTGGCCGCGCGCGCCGCCGCCGCCCCAACCGCCACTGAAATCGATCCGTGGAGGCCTTCGGGGTCGGATTTCCTGATTGCCGGACCACTTCGCCTCAATCTCGGCTTCGTCGATCAGAGCGGCACGCCGCGTGTCGCGGTGGTCTCGTCTCTGCAACCGGCTCAGCTCGACGGCCTGCCGGGCGGACTCGTGCAGGCGAAGAACTCCGACCTCCTCCAGGCCGGCCACTTCGACGCGCTCTGGAGCGCGATGAAGGCCGGCGTCTGCAACGACGTGCAGCAGCGCATCCTCCAGCTCGTCAACCACAGCCCCAACACGGCCTATGATATGCAGCCCTGCGTGATGAATCCCAAGGGCTACCTGACGGCCAACTTCCAGGAAAGTTGGGAGGACGATTCGATGCAGAACGTGACCGGGCGGCGGATCAACTTCAGATATATCACCCCGCTGAATGGAGTCACCTTCTGGGTCACCTCGCCGCACACCTGCCATCACGGCGACAACTGCCCGACTGAGCCGCAGGACCCCGTCTACACGGTGGTCTTCACCACCGCGATCATGATCACCTGCACCTCCTCCCAGCCCAACGCCACCAGCTTCACGCTGCCCGTGGCCTGCACGTCCACGACGAGTGTCGACATTGAAGACGTGATTGGCGGCGATGTAACGGGCCAGCTTGTGGCTGCCACAGTGCAATGGACGCAGCAGATGGTGGGCGAAGCCGCCAGCATCGTGGCCAGCGGCGGCGCCTCCGTGCCTGAAGCCGCCGCGGCCTTCGCCGCCGAGGCCGTCAATGTCGCGGTGAAAGGCCTGGGCGCTGCCATTGCGGCCGTCACCGATCAGCATTTGCGCGACCAGGTTTCGGCATGGATCATTGGCTTCGTCGGATCGCCGACGCTGGGCGCCAATGCGCAAAACATCAATGCCGATTTCAGCGCGCTCTTCCAGAATCTTTACATGGCCTATCTGGGCGGGTTGAAGCCGTTCGTGGTGGCCATCAGCCCACAGCTCGATTTCGATTTCGGGCTCGTCTATCCGCTCCCCGCCAAACCGCAGCTCCAGAACACCACCGCCGCCGCCAACAAGGGCAGCCTCTTCTCGCCTACCATCGCGGTCTCGCAGCCCGAGGTCGTCGCCGGCCAGGCTATTCCCGTCACCGCTTCTTTTTTCCGCGGCGCCTATGTGAACACGCTGAATATCGCCTGGAACAAGACGGTGCTGGGCGCAGCCAAATCGGCGCTCACCTGGGGACCGCCGAAGGTGACGATCACGACACCCGCGCTCACCTTCGATGCGACCAATCTGAAACCGGCCACGTCGTACGGCTTCGTGGTGCACGAATGCGACGGGTTGACCTGCGCGCCGTTGAGTGAAGTATTGACGACGGCCACCGAGGCGGCGGGGAGTAACGACGTCACCTTCTGGCTCGACAACAACACCACGCAAAAGCTGGGAAGCAATGTTGTGAGCACGAGCGGCAACCAGTTTGAGACCAACATCACCATACCGGCCGCGACCACGACGGGCACACACCTGCTTCATGCCGGGGTGCCCGGCAGCCCGCCGGCAAGCGCCACCATCCAGGTCTGCCAGCCCGGCGGCTGCGGGCCGAGTGTCGCGTTGGTGAATACCTCCAACAACACCCTTTATCCGCCGGGCTCGGTCGTCGAGGCAGGGAACCCGGTGGTGCTGCGCGGCTCAAAGTTCGAGCCAGGCCAGTCAGTTTGGATTTGGGTGGACAGCGTTCAGGGGACGAAGGCGGGGACCGCGCCGGTGGGTCCGTTGGGGAACTTCCAGGCGAGTTTTACCATGCCGCAGATCGCAGCCGGGAAGCACAACTTACTCGCTATCGAACTTAAGCCGGGGGTGAAGATGCCGCCGACGCAAAAGGGGAATAAGCCGGTCTTCCCGCCCTCGGATTTCGTGAGCGCCTCTGTGGCTGTGTACGTGCAGGCGATGGCGCAATAGGGGAGCGAAATTCTACTGATTCTTTCTACGGCGGATGACAGGCAGTAGCGCCCAGCGAGAGACTAGGGCATTTTCACTTCAAATGCTGCCATTGCATCGGCGTGCGAAGTGGATTTTTCTTAAGGAAAAATCCACTTGGCTGCGTGCCTTCTGTAAAGAGCAGAAGTGAAAATGCTGTATCGGTCTTCTCCTGCAAGTTCCGGTGGTTTGTCTGCATCCGGAAATAATCAGTCAACCGCATAGCCGTAGGCCTTACAGCCCCAGCACCGCCCTTTGCGCGGCGAAGATCTCCTTCATCCCCGCTTCGGCCAGATCGACCAGTTCGTTGAGCTGAGCGCGGGAGAAGCTGCCCTTTTCGGCCGTGGCCTGGGTCTCGATCAGGCCGCCGTCGGCGGTCATCACCACGTTCATGTCCACCTCGGCCTGCGAATCCTCCTCATAGCAGAGATCGAGCAGTCGCTCTCCGCCGACGATGCCCACCGAGGTGGCGGCCACCAGCTGCTTCAGCGGCGACTGTTTGAGCGTGCCGGCCTCGACCAGAGCATTCAGGGCCAGGGCCAGCGCCACCGCCGCGCCGGTGATGGCCGCCGTGCGCGTGCCGCCGTCGGCCTGGATCACGTCGCAGTCCAGAATCACCGTCCGTTCGCCCAGGGCCTTCATGTCCACCACCGAGCGCAGGCTCCGGCCGATGAGGCGCTGAATCTCGTGGGTCCGGCCGCCGATCTTGCCCCGTTCACTCTCTCGCGGGGTCCGGGTCACTGTCGCGCGCGGCAGCATCGAATACTCGGCCGTCACCCAGCCGCGGCCCGCGTTGCGCAGCCAGCCGGGAACGCCCTGCTCGACGGTGGCGCAGGTGAGAACGCGGGTGTTGCCCAGCGAGACCAGAACGGAACCTTCGGCGGTCTGAACAAAACCGGGGGTGAGGGTGAGTGGGCGAAGCTGGGCGGCAAGTCTGCTGCCAGGACGAAAGAAGGAAGGTGAGGCTGAGCCGTGCATGGAGAGATTGTACGGGAGCCGCCCCCGGCGCGGTTCTCCCATTCACGCGCCCTTGTTCACGCGCCCTCGCCCCAGCCGTGCAAAGCGGCTTTGACTTTCAGCTCAGCGATGAAGCTCCTTTCCGGAGAGCCGGAAAGGGAAAAGCCACTGGAACGGCGCGGTTTCGGTGTACGGCAAGCGGTTCCGAGGAGAGCCGTTGGAGAAGCGCTGTAACGCCGCCGCCTCTTCAAAAAAACTCCCGGTTCCAGGACGGGAAATCGCTGATTTCGCAGCCCAAAACAGGAATTCAGTTGCAACTCATTGAAATTACAAGTCTTGCCCCAACACCGCGCAGCGCCTCTTTCCCATTTCAGGAAATTACGCCCTTCCAGCGCAGACAGGATTGGCCGGGGATTGAAGGCTGAACCCTTCCCTTATCAGGAGCTTACCTGAACTGTTCTAGTTTGGCACACTACGTGTAATAGAAGGGGACAGCCGCCCACTCCAGGGACTGGAATGGGAAGGGCAAAACAGGGATCAGGGATCAGGGATCAGGCAGGAGTCGTGAGAATTAGAAACTGCCCCCTGCCCCCTGGAGAGGAAAGGAAACGGGCGATGCGGCAGACAGTAGAGACAGCGGAAGGCAAGGCCACCGGGCCGGCGGCAGCGGGGCTGGTTGAAAACGAGCTTACAGCAGGGGGCTTGCCCGCGGTGGGCCGGCCCGCCGCGGGCTGGAACGGAAGCGGAGCGGCCGAAGCCGAGCGCAAGCGGGTCGAGGCGGTCGTCGAGACGCTGGCCAACCTGCAAGGCAAGGGCGAGAGCCTGGCCGAGGTGGCGCATGACACCCGGAACATGGTCACGGCACTGGGACTTTACTGCGACCTGTTAGAGGAGCCGGGGGTGCTCAATCCTACGCACCGGCACTACGCCAACGAACTGCGCCTGGTGGCCACGGCCAGCCGGCGGCTGGTGGAAAAGCTGCTGGCCCTTGATCTCCGCCAACGGGACAGCCTCTCGGAGACCACCGGCTTCAGAACAACCAAATCCGGGGCAACCGGCTCCGGCGAGACCCAGCCCGGAGCCGAGTCCGGAGCTGAGCCAACGACCGCCGGCCGGCGGGATCGCTCCCATAGGTGGGATCTGATGCCCGCCCAGCCGATCGACGACCTGGCCGGGGAACTCATGGCCAGCCGCAATCTGCTCTCGGCTCTGGCCGGACCCTCGATTGCCCTGGTGATGGAGGTTGAGGGCGGCGCCCTGCCGGTGCATCTGACCGGCGAGGATCTGACCCGGATTCTGGTCAACCTGGTGAAAAACGCCGCCGAAGCCATGACCTCGGGAGGGCAAATCGCGCTCGGCCTGCACGAGTTTCATGCCGGAGACCAGGCTGCATCCTGGCTGGTGTTGACGGTAGAAGACACCGGGCCCGGCATTCCCCGCAAGGTGCTGGAAAAAATCTTCGAATCCGGCTACACCACACACTCTACCAGCGGATCCAGCCACGGCGTCTGGCCGGCCTCCCATCATGGGCTGGGCCTGTCGATCACCCGCTCCATCGTCGAGGCCGCCGGCGGCCGCATTCATGCCGCCAACCGCCTTCCGGCCGGAGCCTGCTTCGAGATTGAACTGCCCATCCGCCCGAGCTGAGATTGCCCTGAGCGCCGGACTATAGCATTTTCGGAATTGCTGTAGACCGAAATCTCACCCTCAAGTGGCTTTTTCTTTTATGGGGTCCCCGGCGACAGCTCTTCGTCGCTGGGGTGGAAGTAAAAGCCACATTCAATGCACTCAAAAGGACTTGTGTACCTTCCGAAAATGCTCTAAAAACTCCGCGCCCCGTTGAAGGAAAAGCTCGCGGGGCGAGGCGACAGAAAATCCAGTTTACCCATTTGCGCGTGAGGCGAATACAATGCTCGAAACAGTTCTAAACGCAAGAGCCACAGTCCTGAACTCAAGAAACATGGAGTATATCCCCCAACTCGCGGAGCCGCCGGTGCGCCTGCACCTGCTGGTGGTCGATGCCGACACGGCGGTTCGCTCGGCCTGCGCCGAGATCGCCGCCAGCCTGGGCTATGCGGTCGAGAGCACCGGCGACCTGACGCAAGCGCGCAGTATGCTGCGCGGCAGCACCGCCGACATTCTGCTGGTCAACCTGCCGGCGGGCTCGAACCAGGGCCTGGAGCTGGTCAGCGAGGTCAAGCTCCTCTACCCCCAGACCGCGGTCATCGCCATGACCGCCTCGGGCTCGGTCAACGCCGCCGTCGAGGCGATGCGCTGCGGGGCCACCGATTATCTGACCAAACCCTTCGCCATGGACGAACTATCGACGGTTCTCGAGCGCGCCTCCTCCTCGCTGGTCACCGATACGGCCACCCGCCAGTTGCGCGAGCGGCTGCGGCTCTCGCAGGGCTTGGGCGCGATGATCGGCCGCTCCGGCGAGATGGAGAAGCTCTACCGCATTCTTTCTAAAGTTGCCCAGAGCTCCCACCCCGTCCTGATTCTGGGCGAAAGCGGCACCGGCAAGGAACTGGTGGCCAGAACCATCCACGCCTACGGGCCCAATTCGCAAAAGCCTTTCCTGCCGGTCGATTGCGGCTCGCTGGTGCCGACGCTGATCGAGAGCGAGCTCTTCGGCTACGTCAAAGGGGCCTTCACCGGGGCCAACCGCTCCAAGGACGGCTTGCTGGTTTCGGCCGAGGGGGGCACGGTTTTTCTCGATGAGATCGGCGAACTCTCGCTCGACCTGCAGGCCAAGCTGCTGCGCGCTTTGCAGGAGAAAGAGGTCCGCCCGGTCGGCGCCACCCATCGCGTCCCCATCAAGGCGCGCATCGTAGCCGCCACCAACCGGGACTTGGCGGTGATGGTCGAAAAAGGCACCTTCCGCAAGGACCTTTTCTACCGGCTCAACGTGGTCAACCTGCGCCTGCCTTCTTTGCGCGACCGCCGCGAGGACATACCGCTTCTGGCCGCCCGCTTTCTGGACCGCATCAGCCGCGAGCACGGCGCCAAGTTCACCTTGAGCGACGAGGCGCTGCGCACCATGATGCGCCACGACTGGCCGGGCAACGTCCGGGAGCTGGAAAACTCGATCGAGCGGGCCTGCGCCCTCTCCTCGGGGCCGATTCTGCACCTGGGCGATCTGCCCACGCAGCTTCAGCAGCAGGGCCTGGAGGCACGGCGCTCGGCCGTCCTGGCCGGCGAGCCAGCCACCGAGGGCGCGGCCCCGCAGTTGACCACCCTGGCCGATCTTGAACGCCAGGCGATTCTGGGAGCTATTCGCACCCTCAACGGCGACAAGCTCCAGGCCGCGAAGCTGCTGGGCATCGGCAAGACCACCCTTTACCGCAAGCTGAAGGAATACGGCATCGCCGATCCGCTTCAGGAAGAGTAAGTCCTCTTCGGCGGACCACGGAGTCGCCAGAGGCGCACTGGGGGTTTTTCTCGCGAGAAATCCACTCGGCAGTTGCGGCCTCACTCCATTCCCATTCGGGAGATGCTGTCGCTGGCCCGGACTGAAGCCGGAGCCAGTCGCGCCGATAAAACTTTTACGGGAAATCCACAGGTTCCAAGCGGAAACTGAAACCGCCAGGACCGAAACAGACCCCGGCAGCACACCGGGGGAGCAAACAAGGAGCTGGGGATGAGCATTCTGATTGTGACCGGAGTCGAAGGCGCCCGTAACTGCGCCGCCGTGGTGGCAGCGCAGTTGGGCATGGAGGTTGAGGTGGCCGAGGGGCGCAAGGCCGCGCTGGCCGCGCTGCGCCGCCGCGAGTTTCTGGCCGTGGTGGTGGACGAGACGATGACCGAGTGCGACCCGGCCGCCGCCGAGGCCATCTGGGAGCACGCCAGCCTGGCCATTCCCTTGCAGATCAACTTCGCCCTCTCCGGCGCCGCGCGGCTGGTCCGCGAGATTCGCGCCGCCCTGCATCGCCGCGAGCACGAGCAGACGCTGGCCCGCCGGGCAGCCGCCGCGGCCATCGAAACCGAGCTCAAAACCACCGTTGCGGGCCTCTTGCTGCACTCGCAGTTGGCTCTGAACGGATGCGAAATGCCCCCACTGGTGATCGAAAAGCTGCGTGTAGTGGCGGATCTGGCTGGCAGCCTCCGCCAGCAGTTGAGCGCGCCGCTCGCCGTCCGTGGCGAGAACGCCGACTAATCGGGCCGCCGTCAAAAAAGACTTCATTGCGTTGCACGCGCATCGCCGGGGCGACCATTGCCCCGGCGTTTTTTTGCGCGCTGCACTGGCTATCTCGACTCCATTTCGTGTCAGGGCGCGGCTTCAATCGTGCCGCCACCCTTGCCAGCCGGCCAACTTGCTAACCCGCTCTCGCCGCGCAGCGGAGGGCGGAAGCAGGCAGTTTCACAGGTTCACAGATTGCGTGTTTTTGTGCTGGAGGCGTGTAAAACTCTTTTATTTTGAATTAGTTAGATGAGGCTTCACAGTTTCACAGGCAAAAACAGAAAAAACAAAACCGGGCGGGCGAAAATGCCGGGCTGGGCGCGTCAGCGGAGAGCTTCGCCCGCTTCTCCTCTATCAGTTTCGCCCGCTTTTGCCCTACTAGCCAGTATGCGCCAGCGGAGGGTTATTCCCGGCAAACCACCTGCGGTGGGGCTGGACTCCCAGGTCTCAGAAACGAGACCTGGGACACCCGAGGGTTGTGGGGTGGTCAGAGTTGGCCTATCCTTCGTCGGCCTCGCGCAGCTTGGCTATGACGGTGAAGTCTTCCAGGGTGGTGGTGTCGCCTTTGACCTCGTTGGTGGCGGCCAGCTCCCTGAGCAGGCGGCGCATGATCTTGCCGGAGCGGGTCTTGGGCAGGGCGTCGGTGAAACGAATGTCGTCGGGCCGGGCCAGAGAGCCGATTTCCTTCGAGACCCAGCGGCGCAGCTCGTCCTTGAGTTCCATGCTGGGCCGATTGCCGTTATCGAGGGTTACGAAGGCGGAGATGGCCTGGCCCTTCAACTCGTCGGGACGGCCCACAACGGCGGCCTCGGCCACCATGGGATGCGCCACCAGGGCCGACTCGACCTCCATGGTGCCCAGGCGGTGGCCGCTGACGTTGATGACGTCATCGACCCGGCCCATGAGCCAGTAGTAGCCGTCTTCGTCCCGGCGCGCGCCGTCGCCGGTCAGGTAGCAGCCCTCGATCTGGCTCCAATAGGTCTGGCGGAAGCGCTCGGGGTCGCCATAGATGGTGCGGGCCATCGCGGGCCAGGGCCTGCGCAGAACCAGCAGGCCGCCGTGGCCGGCAGGCACCGGTTGGCCCTCCTTGGTCACCACATCCGGCACCACGCCGAAGAAGGGCAGCGTAGCCGATCCGGGCTTGGTGGCGACGGCGCCGGGGATGGGGGTGATCATGATGGCCCCGGTCTCGGTCTGCCACCAGGTATCGACGATGGGGCAGCGGTTGCGGCCGATCTTCTCGCGGTACCACATCCAGGCCTCGGGATTGATGGGCTCGCCGACGGTGCCCAGCAGGCGCAGCGAGTCGAGCTTGTGCTTCATCACGTGCTCGTCGCCCCACTTGATGAAGGTGCGGATGGCGGTGGGCGCGGTGTAAAAGACGGAGACCCGGTGGTCGTCGATGATCTTCCAGAAGCGCGAAAAATCGGGCCAGTTGGGCGCGCCTTCGTACATCAGCACGGTGGCGCCGTTCAGCAGCGGGCCGTAGACGACATAGGAGTGGCCGGTGACCCAGCCGATGTCGGCCGAGCACCAGTAGACGTCCTCGTCGCGCAGGTCGAAGACGTACTTCGAGGTCAGGTAGGTTTGCACGGCGTAGCCGCCGGTAGTGTGCAGCAGCCCCTTGGGCTTACCGGTGGTGCCGGAGGTGTAGAGGATGTAGAGCGGGTCCTCGGAATCCAGCTCCTCGGCGGGGCAATCGGGAGCGGCGGCGGCCATCAGGTCGTGCCACCAGTGGTCGCGACCCTCGACCATGGCCACTGGCGAGCCGGTGCGGCGATAGACCACCACGTGCCGGACCGTGGGGCAGGAGGCCACGGCCTCGTCGACGGTGCGCTTGAGCTGGATCTCGTTGCCGCGGCGGTAACTTGAATCCTGGGTGAGAACCGCTACGCACTCCGAGTCGTTGACGCGGTCGATGATGGCGTTGGCGGCAAAGCCGCCAAAGATCACGGAATGGATGGCGCCGATGCGGGCGCAGGCCAATAGAGCAATCACCAGCTCCGGGGTTACGCCCATGTAGACGGCCACGCGGTCGCCCTTCTGGATGCCCAGCGCCTTGAGTGCATTGGCGAACTTTTGCACCTCGGCGTGCAGCTCGGCGTAGGTCAGCCGGCGCACCTCGCCCGGTTCACCCTCCCAGATGAGCGCGGTCTTGGCGCGGCGCGCGCCGAGTGCGTGGCGATCGACGCAGTTGTAGCTCAGGTTCAACTTGCCGCCCACAAACCAGCGGGCATGAGGGAGATTCCACTCGAGAACCTTCTCCCAGGGCTTGAACCAGTGCAGATCGCGGGCGACGGAGGCCCAGAAGGTCTCGGGATCGTCAATGGACTGCTGGTAGAGGGCCTGGTACTGCTCGAGGCTCTGGATGTGGGCCTTGGCGCTGAACTCGGCGGGCGGCGGAAAAACGCGGCCTTCGCGCAAGGTGGAGTCCAAATTCTGATCGGCAATATCAGCAACGGCGGGCACGGTCAACGTAGACAAAAGACACCTCCTAGGAAAAAAGCCGAAACCGCTGGCTGCGGGCCACATAAGTTTCGCGGAGGCTCCGCATAGAAGACGCCACGGCAAGCCAGCAGCAAAAAGGCAGGAATAAGGCCATTGACCCCGCCCTTGGCGCCCGTTTGCCACGAGGCTTTCCTCTCCTGCCGTGGCTTGCTGACGCCCCATCAGGTTCTCATTTCATTGCAACGATGGACGAGCCGACCTCCTCGGACTGGTCCTCAGAAACTCCGTTTGGTAGATGACAGGCGGCTTGCATCTGTTGCAAGAAAATGTGCAGGATTTTGTACTTTATTCAAGCCGAGGGCCGGCACGCGCGGAGCCGGATGGATTGATCGATCCCAGGTCTCGATCTTGAGATGGGAGTCCCCCAGCGGCTGGCGCGCGGGATTTTGCGCTACTCAAACAGCGTCGCGACCTTTTCCAGCACCTCATCCAGGATTTCCGGCGGAAGATCATCCACTTTCCGGCCTCCGCGCGCGGCCAGGTTGAGCACGCGCGGCTGGTCGCAGCGGACTACCCCGGTGGTGCGGATGCCCGCGATGGGAACCGCGAAGCCGATGCGGCGGGCAAACTCGCCGCCACTGGTGATGGGCAAAACCACCGGCAATTTTGTCGCTTCGTTGAATGCCGTTGGCGAGACGACCAGGACAGGCCGCTGCCCCTGCTGCTCGTGTCCCAGCGTGGGGTCGAGCGAGACCAGGTAAATGTCGCCTCGCTTCATAGCAACTCACGGCCAACGGGAGGCGCGTCAAGCCATTCCCGTTCTTCCGGCGACATGGGCTGAGAATAGTCGGAAACGGCCAGCAGTTCGTCCAGCGTGTAGCGGGGCCTGGGACGGGGTTCGAGGATCAGGCGTTCTCCGTCCACGGCCAGACCCACGGTGGCTCCGGCTTTGAGGTGAAGCTGGTCCAGAATGGCGGGCGGAACGGCCAGCATGACCGAGCCGCCGACTTTGCGCAGGTTGGTGGTGTGCATGGCGAAACCTCTATTGAGGTTATATCAAAATATAACAAATAGCGATTCTCGAAGGCCCAGGTTTCTGCATGAGCGGGGCCGGTTGAGGTTCGTGGTCTCCCACCCTTGCCGCAGCAGTGTTAAAACGCAGGTTCTTCGACTTCGCTGCGCTTCACTCAGAATGACAGCAGCAAGGATGGGGCGCCCAAATTCTCGTTTGAGCAGCTTGGAGGTTTTACGCGCTTTCGGCGTCGTAGGCGATGCGGCCTTCGCTGATGGTCCAGCGGACCTTGCCTTGCATCGTCCAGCCGTCGAAGGGGCTGTTGTGGGACTTGGATTTGCCCTCGTGGGCGCGGTAGGTCCACTCGGCCTTGGGATCGAAGACGACCAGATCGGCGAAGCTGCCCATGGCGAGGGTTCCGCGGCCCTTCAGGTTCAAAAGCGCCGCCGGCTGGGCGCTCAAGAGGCTCAGGACGCGGCCCAGGGGCATCTTCCACTCCCGGTGCAGCCAGCGCAGGCTGAGGCCGAGAGCCGTCTCCAGGCCGATGATGCCGTGGGGGGCGAGGTCGAACTCGACCTCCTTCTCGTGGACGGCGTGGGGGGCGTGGTCGGTGGCGATGGCGTCGACGACACCGTCCAGAATGGCCTCGATGATGGCCTCGCGGTCGGCGGCCGAACGCAGGGGCGGGCACATCTTGGCGTGGGTGTCATAGAGGCCGACGTGCTCGTCGGTGAGCAGGAAATGGTGAGGGGTGACCTCGCAGGTGACGCGCAGGCCGCTGCGGCGGGCCTGGCGGACGGCGTTCATGGCGGCGGCCGTCGAGATGTGGGCCACGTGCAGATGAGGACGGGCCTCGCGCAGCTGGGTGACGAGGCGAATGTCGCGCTCGACGATGGAGGATTCAGCCTCGCTGGGCCAGCCGCGCAGGCCAAGTTTGAAGGCCACAGGGCCGGCGTTCATGGCGGCCGTCATGCCGGGGATTTGGGTGAGGCGCGTGTCCTCGGCGTGCTGGATGACGGTGAGGCCGGCGCGGGCAGCGGCGGTGAGAGCCTCGCGCATCACGCTGTCCTTCAGGATGGGCAGGCCGTCGTCGGAAACGGCCACGGCCCCGGCGGACTTGAGCGCGGCGTAGTCGTTGATCGCCTCGCCCTTCAAGCCGCGGGTGGCGGCGGCGACGGGGAAGACACGCACCACGGCGCCCCGCTCCGGGGCCTGCATCCAGCGGGTGGTCTCCGGCGAGTCGTTCACCGGGCGCGTGTTGGGCATGGCGGCCACGGCGGTGAATCCGCCCGCGGCTGCCGCGGCCGTGCCGGTGGCGATGGTCTCCTTGTGCGTCTGGCCGGGCTCGCGCAGGTGGACGTGCATGTCGACGAGGCCGGGAGCGACGGTGAGGCCGGTGGCGTCGAGGATTTCGGTTCCGTTGGCTGGCTTGAGCTTGCCGGGCGCGGCGATCTCGGCCACGCGGCCGTCCTTGAGCAGAATGTCCTTGAGGGCGTCGATGCCGGCGGCCGGGTCGATCAGATGGCCGCCACGGATTACCAGTGCCGTCATGCGCGGCCTCCATTTTCTGCTGCGGCCGTCAGGGCCCGTTCGAGGACGGCCATGCGGATGGCGACGCCATGGCGGACCTGTTCGAGGATCGCCGACTGGGGGCCGTCGGCCACGCCGGCGGTGATCTCGAGGCCGCGGATGATGGGGCCCGGATGCAGCACCAGGGCGGTGGGCGCGTAGGCGGCCAAAAGCTGGCCGGTGAGCTGGTAACCTGCTTTGTACTCTTCAAGTTCCAGTTGCAGGCCGGCCAGGCGCTCGGCCTGGATGCGCAGCATCATCACCGCCTGGGATTGGCGGAGGGCGGCTTCGAGGTTGCGCTCAATACTGATGCCGGGACCAGCCGCGACTGCCAGCTCGGGCAGAAGCTGCGTGGGGCCGCAGAGCAGGACGCGCGCGCCCAGACGGGGCAGCAGCAGCATATTCGAACGGGCCACGCGGCTGTGCAGAATGTCGCCCACGATGGCGATGGTCACCCCGGCCAGGGTTTCGGGGGTCACGGTCTCCGTGCCCGGCCGCAGGTGAGCCAGAATCGTTCGCAGATCGAGCAGCGCCTGGGTGGGATGCGCGTGCATGCCGTCGCCGGCGTTGAGCACCGGCAGGCGGGTCGCGGCCTCGAGCAGCCAGGGCGCGCCGGAGGAGTTGTGGCGCAGGATGATGGCCTCGGCTCCCAGGGCGCGCAGGGTCAGGCCGGTGTCCTTCAGCGACTCGCCCTTTTCAATGCTCGAAGAGAGGTTGGAGACCAGCGCGGTGTCGGCGCCGAGGCTTTTGGCGGCCAGCTCGAAGCTGGTGCGGGTGCGGGTCGATGATTCGTAAAAGAGCAGCGCGATGCGGCGATGGGCCAGCGTACGGGCGCGCGGCAGAGGGTCCTGATTCTCCAGAGCCGTGGCGCGGGCCAGCAGATGGCTCAGATCTTCCAGGGTCAGATCCTGGATCGAGAGCAGCGAACCGCGATGATAGGGAAATGGCGAGGCGGCGACGGGCGGAAGGTGAAGCTGGCGGCGGGTTGGGGTTGCGGTCGGGCTCATTCTTTTCAGCTTCCAGCTTGCGGCCTCCGGCTCCTGGCTAAAAACCGGGAACTGGAGGCTGAAAACTGCCTTTCTGACTTAATCGACGCGCTCGACCAGCAGAACCTGCTCGTCGTCGTCGACCTCGTGGAACTTGACCTCGATGATCTCACGGCTGCTGGTGGGTACGCGCCTGCCAATGTAGGTGGCCTCGATGGGCAGCTCGCGATGGCCGCGGTCTATGAGCACCGCCAGTTGTACGCGACGCGGGCGGCCGTAGTCAAACAGGGCGTCCAGCGCGGCCCGGATCGTCCGGCCGGTGTAGAGCACATCGTCGCACAAGACCACGTCGCGGCCCTCGACATTGAAGCCGATGGAGCCCGCGTTCACCGTCGGGCGCGCGCCCGCGGTGGTCAGGTCGTCGCGGTAGAACTGAATGTCGAGCTCGCCGGTGTCGATGGGGCGCTTCTCGATCGAGGAGATCAGCTTGCCCAACCGCTCGGCCAGCGGAACGCCGCGGCGCTTGATGCCGACCAGGGCCAGATCCTCACTGCCGTTGCTTTTTTCAACAATCTCGTGGGCCAGGCGCACCAGGGTGCGCTCGATCTCCGATGCGGACATCAGCCTGCCCTTGATGCGCAGGGAGGGTTGGTTTGCGACTTCGCTCATGGATGCTCTCTCACGGCCTGCTAGAGCGGTTCTCCAATACACGTACACTCACCAGTTCTGTGCAAGGTGGCTTTTTCTTGAGGAAAAAGCCACTCAGCGGCTGTGGTTTCGGTGTAGAGCAATTGGAGAACCGCTTATTCGCAGATAATACGAGGGTTTGGGCCAGGGAGCAAGTGGCGCGGAAGTAAAGTGAATCGAGGCGGTTGCGCAGGCCCGGCGGTTGCTAAAGCTGGGGTCTGCGCTTGCGCGCCAGCAAGCGGGCGCCCAGCGCGCCGCCCGCCACGGCAAAAAGCAGCAGAAAGAGCGCATTGAAGGCAAAGCCAAAGGCCACAAAGCCGGCGTGGCCCCAGGGCGAGAGCATCAACGCCTGGATCTGGGCGCGGGCGGCCTGCATTTGAGCGGCGTCGGCCATGCTCATCCCCGAGGTCAACTGCTGGGCAACCTGCTGGTTCAGGTCCACCTGGGACTTCCACGCGGCGTCAATCAGGGCAGAGTGGTGCAGGAGAAATCGCTGGATAAAAAGAGCGCCGCCGCTGACGCCAAATGCCACCCAGCCGGCGATCAGGCCGGTGACCAAGCCGATGCGCGCGCCGGCTCCGAGGGTGATCCACGCCGGCCGCTGACTGCGCATATAGACCACCACGGCCCAGGCCGCGGCCGCAGCCATCCAAAAGAGTCCAAAGAAGCCCACCGGCGAAATTCCGCTCGACAAAAATCCGGCGGGAACCGCCAACAGCAAAGCCGCGCGCAGGGCGGGCTTCCATTCCACGCAGCTTGCATCCCGCACGGCCTCGTCCCACCGCTCCGGCTGGCTTTGTCCAGGGAGTTCGTCGGCCTCGTAGACCAGTTGCGGCAGTCCGCAGGCGGGGCAATAGCAGTTGTCGGCCTCGACGGTCCGGTGACAGCGCTTGCAGGTGATTTCCATACATCTATGAGCCTAGCACCTTGGCGCGTCCGCCGGCCGGGCCGGTTCCGGACTACGCCGCGTCGTGCCTCTCGTTGTGGCGCGACCTGTGCGCCCGGCGCAGTTTGAGGAATTGCCGTAGAGAGGTAAAGGCCCGTTCGTGGCAGTTTGCGCAACGCACCGGTAAACGCAATAGGAGCAACTGCACCAGATCCAGCGCCTGAAAACGGAAACGTGAGGTGCGAAATTCCGATAAACCGCAATGGCGGCAATAAATTGTCATACGAGCCTCCCGTTCTTGAATAAACCCAAGGGGAAATGATGCAAGAAAGAGGCGACAACCTTACGCGCCGGCTACTGGTTAGATAAATCTTCTCGGATAATTCTAACTGGTGAGCACTCTGTGCAATACTCACACGGAATAGGGTCAAAGTACATCGAAAAAGGAGGAATCTCATTGCCTGTTGCGTGCTGTCGCACTAGCAGAAACATCTCCGGCCCGGTTTGAGCTTTGATTTCAGTCCGCGGCGCGGACGAGCCTGGCGGCCACGATGGCTTCGGCGGCGGCTACAACCTCTTCCAGCGTCAGATGGGTCGAATCCAGCAGAATGGCGTCTGGAGCTGGCTTGAGCGGCGAATCGGCGCGGTTGCGGTCCCGCTCGTCGCGGGCGCGCAGGTCGCGGATCACCTCATCGGGCTGTTGGGCCGGCTCGGGGCCCATTTGGTCGTAACGGCGTATGCCCCGCACCTCGGGAGCGGCGTCAAGGAAGATTTTGACCTCGGCCTGGGGAAAGACCACGGTGCCGATGTCGCGGCCCTCCATGACCACCCCTCCTCCGGCACCCACCTGCTGTTGCAGGCGGACCATCCAGGCGCGAATGGCGGGGATGATGCTGACCCTGGAGGCGGCGTTGGTGACGGTTTGATTGCGGATCAGGCCGGTCACATCCTCGCCGTCGAGCAGGACGCGATTTTCCTCTTCACCGGGCTCCTGTTTGCCGGGCTCCAGGCGAATAACGGTTTCGGCGGCCAGGCCTTCCAGGCTCTCGCGCTCGTCCAAAGAGAGGCCCGCGCGGAGGGCTTTGAGCGCAAAGGCGCGGTACATCGCCCCGGTTTCCAGGTTCAGCAGGCCGAAATGCCGGGCCAGATGCCGGGCGATGGTGCTCTTGCCCGCTCCGGCAGGGCCGTCAATGGCGACGATAATCTTGCCGGCTGGATCAGCAGTTCTGAATAAGCTTTCGTCCGCACTCATCCGCGTTTTTTCGTCCCTTGTTGCTTGGGCCGGGCGGTAAAGCCAAACCGCTTGCTGTTCCCCGCCTTGGCGCGGGCGGCCAGGCCGGGCTTGCGGCTGTTGCCGCTGCGCGCCGCAGTGCTGCCGTTGCGGCTGTTTGTACCGCTCTTGGCGCCGTTGGAGTGGCTATTGCCGTTGCGCTGGCTCCAGGTGGAGGCGGAGGCGGAGGAGTGGGCAGAGGTTGCGCCGCTGGAGGGGCTGCTGGCCGAACGCGAAGCGGCTGGCCTGGGCTCCGCGCCGGCGCGCCTTGCTGGACGGCTGCCGGTGGAGGATTGCGCCGGCTTGCGATCGCGGGAATGCGTGGCCGGGCGGCTGAAATGGGGCCGGGCGGTGGCGGATTTTCCGCTCGCCAACGGCTTGCGGACGGCGGCTTGGGGCTCGGGGGACTCATCCGAGGCGGTCACTGCTGGCTCGACCGCCGAATCCGGCTCCTTATCCGTGGGCTCCGCCTGCTCCTCGCCATGGTCATGGGAGCGCAGAAAGTAAGCAGAGGCCGGCATGGAGACGCTGGCGTATGCGGCGGGCTCGGTGGCGAATTCCGGCAGTGTGCCCGCGACATAGAAGTGGGGTGCGTGGCCGAACGAGATCGTGTGCACCTGGCGTGTGGCAACCAGGCCGCGCAGTACCTCGCGCACCTTGCTGCGGGCGGTGAGCGAGGAGAGAAACAGCTCGACATCTTCCATGGTGGCGGCGATGACCGCCTGCAGGTAAATGGAAGCGAGCACGGAGATGGCCGTCACCTGCGAGGTGGAGGCGCCTTCGGCAATGGCCTTCTGGAAGCGCTGGCGGAGCAGTTGCCACTGGGCAGCCTCGCCGGGCGCGGAGACAATCGGAATGATGCGGAGCTGCTGCCAGAGTTCGGTGATGGCGCGCAGCACGGCGCCCTCGGTCACTTCCCGGCCCAGCGCATGGGTAAGCTTGGAAATGGTGGTGTCGCCCGCCTCCAGCAGCTTGTAGGCCTCAATAGCCAACGGCGAAACCTGGCGCGAGCCGGTCAGTTGCGGGCTGCGGCGCCAGTCGCGGTCTCCACGCAGGGCATAAACGTAGGGCAGAACCCAGCTTGCGACCACAAAGTCGGGCTGCTCGCCGGGCAGGCCCAGAAGGTTTAGCCGCACGGCAACGCCGTCGGTCTCCAGGCGCACCAGCAACTCTTCGGCCGCGTGAATTTGCCCAGGGTCGGGGGTGGCGTCGCGCTTGCCGGCTATGGCCTCAACAAACGAAGGCACGATGGAGGCGGAAAACTGCCGCTTGGGCAGGAAGAGACACAACCCGGTCTCCTCGATCCACGTCCGGGCGTCTTCCAGTGTGAGTGCCCCATTTCCGTTCAGGCGCATCCTTTCGGCGCGCGATGCTTCCAATTGTTCCGATGTCAAAGAAAAACCTCATTTCCAGGCTGGCGTTCGAGCCTTTTCAGGAATACTGCAAGGTCACTGGGTTTTTGTCCGGCCGCGACTACAATTGGTTGCGCTGGCTTAACTCTTCTGCTTCACCCAAGCCCGGTTTCTGAAAATGCTATGCGTCAGGCGGCTCCGTCCCCTAAGAGGAGAGCTGCCCACCTTCCATAGAGTTCAAATCCGATGGAAGGCCCGCTGGATCTCCTTCCAAGAATACAGCAAAGCTATTGGACGTCCATGCGGGCAACTGGTTGGGTGGCTGGTTTTTGCCAATTCCAACAGTAACCATTCCATTCGAGCCGGGTCAAGAGGCGTGTTGACCTTGATGGCCGCGTGGCAGGCAATGGAGGCGGCAATGCGCGTACGAATAGCCGTAAGATTCTGATTCGGCTTGGGTTCGTCTGAGTCCGCGCCGGATTGCTCGATTATCTCGGCCAGCGTCCGCTCCAGAGCTGCTCCGTCCAGGCCGACGGGGGCGGCTTTGACCGCAAGTGTTTGAGGACCAAATGGTTCCACCTCGAAGCCGTTCAGCTCAAGCTCCTCGGCGATGCTCGCGAAGACCACCATCTGCCAGGGCTTCAGTTCCACCAGGAGGGGCATCAGTAACCTCTGGCGCTGCACTTTTTCGACTTGGCGGTCACGTAAAATTTTTTCAAAAAGTATTCTTTCGTGTGCCACATGCTGGTCAATAATCCACAGGCCGTCGTCGCCGGCGGCTAAAATAAACGACTCGCGCAACTGCCCCAAGGGACGAAGCGAGCCCAGGCGGTCGAGGTTGGCCGCGGCCTGCTCGGCCTCGATCCGCGCCGTTTCCAGCGCGGGATTCAGGCCTGTCGCATCGCCGGAGGGAGAGGCGCACGGGTTAGAAGCCTGAGGGGAAGAGCCTGGGTTGGAAGTTCCTGGGCCTCCTGGAAAGCCAGAACTGGGAGAGCCAGAACTGAGAGAGCAATCGCCGGCGGGCGGCAGGCTGGCCGGCTGAAAGAGCGCGGCCGCGGCCTCGCCCCAGGCCTGGCGGTCCTGCCAGCCATTGGGCCAGCCGTTGGCTGGAAAGCTCTGGGCGGCAAAGGGCAGCTTGCCGGAAACGGGCGTGGGCTGCCGCGGCATCAGTTCAAAGGGCTCGGCGTCCGCCCTGGCGGCCGGGAAGGCGGCCGGATCGGAGTCGGGCAGGGAGGGAGCTGGCCCGGAGTCCCGCGCGCCGGGCAAGGGCGAGGTGGCCGGGGGCATCAGCGAAGGGCTAGCGGCGGGAGCGGAGTCCAGCGCGGCCAGAAAACCGGCGGCGGGCCGAGCTTTGACGAGCGCCGTGCGCAGGCTGTCGCGGACAAAGTCGTGGATCAGGCTCTGCTGGCGGAAACGGACCTCGGTCTTGGCCGGGTGGACGTTCACATCGACTTCCTCGGGCGGCATCTCCAGAAAAAGCAGCACCACCGGGAAGCTGGTGGGCGGGATCACGTTGCGATAGGCCTCGGTGATGGCGTGCATGAGGAGCCGGTCACGGATCAGGCGCTTGTTGACGAAGATGTAGATCGAGTTGCGGTTGAGCTTTTGCAGTTCGGGCTTGGAGTAGAAGCCGCTGAGCCGTAGAGAGCCGGGAAGGTGCGCGGGCTGGTCCGGGTCTTTCTTCCAGGGCGGCGGCTCGGGCAAGCCGGCGTGGGCCAGCGGAACTTCGGCGGCCACGGGCAGCAGTTGGGCCAGCGTGTCCTTGCCGAAGATCTGGTAAATCCTCTCCGCCGTGCGGGTTACAGGTGGCGCGGAGACGATGGTGTGGGTGGCCGAGAGCAGCTCGAAGTGCTTTTCCGGGTGGGCCAGAGCGTAGTGGGTGACCAGAGCGGTTACATGGGCCAGCTCGGTCGATTCGGCGCGGAGAAATTTGCGCCGGGCCGGAGTGTTGAAGAAGAGATCGGCGACGGCGAGGGTAGTGCCGCGCGGCAGGGCAGCGTCGTCGACGTGGAGGATTTTTCCGCCGGCAATCTCGACGCGGGTTCCGGTGCGGCTGCCATCAGAGTCCTCGCCCTCGGAAGGGCCGGTGGCCGTCTCCAGAGTGACGCGGGCCACGGAGGCGATCGAGGGCAGCGCCTCCCCTCTGAATCCAAGGGTCGCGATGGAAAGCAGGTCGTCGGCCGTGCGCAGCTTGGAGGTGGCGTGGCGCTCGAAAGCCAGCAGGGCATCGTCGCGGTTCATGCCGTGGCCGTCGTCGGTAATGCGGATCAGCCGCCGCCCGCCCGCCTCGACCTCGACGCGAATGCGGCTGGCGCCAGCGTCGAGAGCGTTCTCCAGCAGCTCTTTGACCACCGAGGCAGGCCGGTCCACTACCTCGCCGGCGGCGATCTGATTGGCAACCTGGTCGGGAAGTACGCGGATGCGGCCCATACGGCTTTAGGGTAACGCAGAGAAGGCCTGCGGAAGCCGGTTGAAAAGCGGGTACAAATTCGGGCTAGTCTCCCGCAGCCGTAGTTTGATGAACCCGGACGGCAGTAAAGCGAATCAATTCAGAAAAACAGGCTCATTTTGAGCGCGAGCCTGCCGCAGCCGGTGGAGAGTCTCAGGCAACATTGACGAGGCCGCCTGAGAGAGTCTAACGGGAAGGTCTTCGGCAGCCGTCAGGTCTCTGATTCGCATCAATCCACGAAGCGCCGCAGTGGCCCGGTCTGCCAGAATTAGAAGTGAGCCGCCGGGGAAGCCTGGGAATAAAGCAAAAAGCAGACGAAGAGTACAGAGAAGCCAGAGAATAACGCAGTAAAGGAGTAGATTCTGCCCGATCTCGAGCCCGCACCGACCGGCAAGGCCGACCTCGCCAGAGCGTCCAACCCTGTGGAAACTGAGCAGCATGGCCCCGGTGTGCGCTGGAAGCCCAGGGTTAATCCCTGGCTGATCGCCATGACCGTGGCGCTGGCCGCGTTCATGGAGGTGCTCGACACCTCGATCGCCAATGTGGCCCTGCCCCACATCGCCGGCTCGCTCGGCGCCAGCACCGATGAAGGAACCTGGGTGCTGACCAGCTACCTTGTCTCGAACGCCATCGTCCTTCCCATGGGCGCCTGGGCCTCGAGCGTGATGGGGCGGCGAAATTTCTTCGTGCTGTGCATTGTGATTTTTACCATCTCCAGCTTTCTGTGCGGAGCGGCGCTGTCGCTGCCCATGCTGCTCATCTTCCGCGTTATCCAGGGCGCCGGCGGCGGCGGAATGCAGCCCATGGCCCAAGCCATCATGGCCGACAGCTTTGAACCGCAAAAACGCGGCCAGGCCTTCGCCCTTTACGGCCTGGTGGTCGTCCTCGCTCCCTCCATCGGACCCACCCTGGGCGGCTGGATTACCGACAATCTCTCCTGGCGCTGGATCTTCTTCATCAACATCCCGGTGGGCATTCTGGCCTTTGTGCTGGTTAACCGGCTGGTGGACGATCCGCCGTGGATCAAGTCCGACCGCTCCAAACTGCGGCAGATGGACTACCTGGGCCTGAGCTTCCTCACCATCGCCATGGGCGGCATGCAGATCATGCTCGACAAGGGCGAAGAAAATGCCTGGTTCGCCTCCGGCTTCATCCGCTTCTTCGCCTTCCTGTTTGTCGGCGGCATGATCGCGCTGGTCTGGTGGGAGTGGCGGCACAAGAATCCGCTCATCAACATCAAGCTCTTTCGCTTCAAAAACTTCGCCATCTGCTGCTTCCTCATGGCGCTGGTGGGCGGGGTGCTGAACGCCAACACTGTCCTGCAGCCGCAGTTCATGCAACTGCTGCTGGGCTGGACCGCGACCAACGCCGGACTGGCCTTGACCGCCGGCGGCATCGCGCTGGTGTTCGTCATGCCCCTGGCAGGCTATGCCACCGGCAAGGTTTCGGCGCGCACACTGACCGTCATCGGCTTTATTCTCTTCGTCATCTCCTTCCACTATGCGGCCGTCGTGACCACGCTGGAGATGACCTTCTCGCTCGCCTCCTGGCTGCGCGTGGTGCAGATGATCCCCATCCCCTTCTGCTTTATCGCCATCACCACGGCCGCTTATGTGGGCATGCCCAAAGAGGAGAGCAACCAGGTCGCCGGCCTCATCAACTTTGCCCGCAACATCGGCGGCAGCATTCTGATCGCCGTCACCAATGCACAGGTCACCAGCCGCACCATGTGGCACGAGCAGCACCTGCAGAGCGCGATGACCTCCGGCTCCATCGCCTTCCAGCAGCACACCCAGGCGCTCACCGGCCTCTATGGCTCGAGATTCGGCGGGCCCAACGGCCAGCCGATGGCCCTGGCCTCTATCTACGACAAGCTCAATCAGCAGGCGCAGATGCAGGGCTACCAGGACGTTTACATGGAGCTGGCGTGGATGTCGGTGGGGTTGGTGGCGCTGGCCTTCCTGCTGAGCAAGAACAAACCGGGCGCGGCAGCCGGCGCGGCGGAGACGATGCACTAAAGCATTTTTACTTTCACTACGAATGCAGCCTTTATATCGGCATAAAAGTCAGGCTGTTCTCACTGGGGCGGGTGCTTCGCAATCCGGCCCGCCAGCCAGTCGAGGGCGGCGCTTTCATTTTCGATCTCGATGCACAGACGGGCGGAGACCAGCGGCAGGGAATCCGGAAAGATGGACGCGAGTTTTCCCAGCCGGACCAGGTCTTTGCCGGTGGTGACGATGGTCGTGCACTCTTTTTCCTGCGCCTCGGCCAGCAGCTCTTCCAGGACTTCGCGGGTGTAGGTGAAGTGGTCTGGGAAGGCGAGCCGGAGAGCGACTTCGAGGCCGGCGGCTTCCAGGCCGGCGAAGAACTGCTCAGGGCGGGCGATGCCGCAGAAGGCGGCGACGGGGCTTTTGACGAGGGGGATTTCCATCTTGCGGTGCAGCCGCCAGACCGGCCCCTGCCAGCCCCAGACGCTCAGCGCGGCCTCCAGTTCCGGCTGGTTGGCCGGAAGGGCGATGACGCTGGCGCGGCGAATGGCCGTTCGCGGCTCGCGCAGATTGCCCGCTGGCAGCAGCCAGTCCTGCCAATCCTGCTGATTGAGCAGCAAAATGTTCGCGGCGCGGTCGAGCTGGCGATGCTGAAAGCCGTCGTCGAGCAGATGAACGTGGCGGGACGGCTGTGGAGCCGCGGTCGGGCCGGTTGCCGAAGATGGGCCGTCCGAAGCGGATTCCGCCGCGGGGCTTGCGCCGGGGGCTGAAGGAGCGGGTTGAAGCTCAGCCGCGCCTGTCTCCGCGCCCGTCTCCGCCGAGTCCGCCAGCGGCTGGCCGGGGTCGGGCTCCGGGGCTGTCGTGGCCGGGGCAGTTTCTGGCTGCCGGGCCGAATTCTGAACCTCCGGCCCGGCAGCGGCTTGTTCCTGAGCCGCTGGTTGGGGCTTGGAGGCTGGCGGTTTGGCTTCCGCATCGGCCTCGGCCAGCAGCCCGGCGTCGTAGCGCTCAGGAGCCACGTAAACGGGAATCTTCGCCTCACGGGCAATCAGCAGCGGTTCGTCGCCAAACTCTTCGGCTCTGCCTCCGGGCTGGACGCGGGCAGCGAGCAGGCTTTGGCGGCCGTAGCCTCTGGAGAGTACATCCACGCGCAGGCCGCGCCGTTTGAGGGCCTTGGCCAAAGCGATGGTGAGCGGCGTCTTGCCCGAGCCGCCCGTCGAGAGATTGCCGATGCTGACCACCGGAAAACGCAGCCGCCGCACTGGCTCCAGACCCATCAGGAGCCGGAGTTCGCGAAAGGCGAGCGCCAACCGGTAGAGCGGAACCAGCGGAACGAGCAGGCGGCGCGCGATCGAGGGCTTCTTCATGCGGACGGCTCCATTTCTTCCTGCGCCGAAAGCAGATTCTGGATCGCCTCGACCGCGCGGCCGGTTGCTCCGGCCTGACTGGCAAAAACCTGCCGGGCCCGCTCGCCCATGGCTTCAGCCCGGGCGGAGTCTGCAAGCAGGCCGGTCAAGGTCGCGGCCAGTTCTTCTTTGGCGGCGATGCAAAGGGCCTGATGGGCCAATAAATCCTCGGTGATCGAGCGGAAGTTGGCGTAGTGGGGGCCCATCACGACGGGAACGCCGAACTGGGCAGGCTCCAGCGGGTTGTGTCCCCCGGCCGGGATCAGACTGCCGCCCACAAAGGCCACCGAGGCCAGCGAGTAGACCGAGGCCAGTTCGCCGATGGTGTCCAGCAGGACGATCTGGCCGGGTTGGAGCGGTTTTGCCATTTCGACGGGTTCAAGCCTTCCGGCCGTCCCGGAGTCTGGCTCCGCCGTCCGCCAATCCGACCGCCGAACCCACGCGACGCCTGAGCGGTCCAGCAGCGCCGCCACCGCGCCAAACCGCTCTGGATGGCGGGGGGCAAGAACCAGCGCCAGTCGCGCGTCGGCCGCGAGCAGTTGCGGCCAGGCTGCAAGCAGCGCAGCCTCCTCGCCTTCCAGCGTGCTGCCCGCCACCACCAGCCGAAGACCGGCTGCCAGCCTCTTCAATTCGCGGGTTGCCTCCGCTTCTTCGGCGGCGCGCACGTCGAATTTGAGGTTGCCGGCCACCGAAACCCGCTCCGGCCGGCAGCCGATGGCCTTCAGCCGCCCGGCGTCGGTCTCGCTCTGCGCCAGAACGCGGCCTAACCGGCTAAGAAAAGGCCTCCACAGCCAGCGCAGCCGCCGGTAGCGCGGCCAGGAGCGGTCGGAGATGCGGGCATTCACCACGGCTACGGGAATCCTTCGCCGGTAGCAGCCGTGGAGCAGGTTGGGCCAGAACTCCGTCTCGACGAGGACCAGCAGCCGGGGCTGAAGTGCGTCCAGGCAGGCGCGAACGGCCCAGGGCAGGTCGAGCGGGCAATAAAAGACGCGCTCCGCTCCGAATCTCTCCCGGGCCAACTCCTGGCCGGTGCGGGTGGTGGTGGAGACAACGACAAAAAATTCAGGCAGCGCAGCGTCGAGGGTTTTGACCAGGCGGCTGACGGCCAGCACCTCGCCAACGGAGACGGCGTGGACCCAGATCAGGGGGGGCTTTGCGCCCGTCGCGCCTTGCGTGGACGAGCCTATGCGCCCGTCGCGCCTCGACGGGCTAGGGTCCGACTGGATCAGGTCTGGCCGGGCCGGGTCTAGGCGAGTCGGGACTCGTTGAATCAGCTTCGGCCGAATCAGGCCCAGCCGTCCGAGCAGCCCCTCGCGGTACTTCCGCGTGGTGGCCATGCGGAAGAGCCACCAGGGGGCAGCGCCCACCAGCGCCACGAGCAGGGCGAAATTGTAGAAAAAAAGAATCATGCGCGACGGAACTTCCCGATTCCCGGTCTGATTTCAAATAATACAGGCGGGCCTCGAACGATACCGTCGAGCACGATGAGGGCAGTTCGGGCTACTGCCCCAATTTTGCCTTGGCTGGCGCCGCGGGCGGAGAGAATGCAGCCCCCGCGACACAACCTGCCTCGACCAACCACTAGCGGGCGCAACGCCGTTCGGGCAGCCTACTCGTAGTAAGTAGCCGTGGTCGTATCCGTCTCCCAGATGGTCGCTTCCTTCACGCGCACACGGCCCTGGGTCATCGCGGCGAGCTGCTCGCGGGTTTGTTCATAAAAGTACTTCGCCAGGTTCTCGGCCGTGGGGTTCGGCATGATGAACGGCTCCAGTTCATTGAGCATGTGGTGGTCGAGAAACTCGACGATCGGGTGCAGCACCTGCTTGAGCCGCTTGAAGTCCACGAGCAGCCCAGCCTCGTCCAACTCTGTTCCGGCCAGGGTCACGCGAACCTTGTAGTTGTGCCCGTGCGGGTTCTCGCACTTGCCCTTGTAGTTGCGGAGGTAGTGCCCGGAGGAAAAATCTGCCTCCACGGAAATTTCATACATCGGTCTCTGCTCGATTCTCTGTGGGGAAGGTTTCCTGCCGCTCTTCCTATTTTAGAGCGGTTCCCAATTCATACGCCCTACGCGGCCAGCGCCTTTTTGACCATCTCGCTGACCATGCGGCCTTCGGCGCGCAGGCTGGCGGCCAGCAGCTTGGCCTGGACGGCCTTGATGACCTGGCCCATCTCCTTGGGAGTGAGCGCTTTGCCACTGGCAGCGGCGACTTCGGCCATGGCTTCGGCGACCAGGGCCTGCAGGCCGGCTTCGTCCAGGGCCTTGGGCAAAAACTCCTCGATGACGGCGATCTCGCCGGCCTCTTTCGCGGCCAGCTCCGGCCGGTTGCCCTTGGTAAACTGCTCGATCGAGTCGCGGCGCTGCTTGATCATGGTGGCCAGCGCCTGCTGCTCCTCGGCCGGGGTGAGCATGGCGCGTTTTTCGATGGCCTTGTTCTTGAGGGCGTTCTTGATGAGGCGCAGCGTGGTGGTGCGCTCGGCGTCGTGCGCCTTCATGGCCTTGATGACCTGCTGGTTGACGAGGGCTTCGAGTGCGCCTGCTTCGCTCACGATTTTTTGCCTTTCGTATTCCGTTTTTTGCCTTTTGTATTCCGGGCCGGTGTGCAGCCCCTATGAGAAAGTGTATCGCCTTGAAGGGGCTAGAGGTAAACTCTCTGGAGAGAGGCGAAAAGCGCCGCCTGGGAAATCATGAAATCAGGGGCGAGCGGCTGAATCTTCTCATTTTTCACCATGCGCAACTCAACTGGTCGGCCTGGGGGCCGCAGAAGAAACTTTTTCTGGAATTTCGCATTTATAAGAGTGAGGTATACGGCGATGAGGTACTGGTGGAAGACGATTGCGCTACTCGGCATAGGAGTGCTATGCGCGTCGGCCTTTGGCGCCAATCCAGCCCGCCCCGGCACCTTGAACTATATAGAGGGCGTGGCTCATCTGCAAGACAAACAATTGAATGTGAAGGACGTGGGTAGCACCGAGCTGAATGCGGGCGACGTTCTTGCCACGGAGAACGGCAAGGCGGAGATTCTGCTGACCCCTGGCGTGTTTTTGCGCCTGGACGATCACAGCGCGGTGAGGATGATCTCGCCCGGCCTTACGCTGACCCAGGTGGAGCTTCTGCGTGGCCGGGCGGGGGTGGAAGTGGATGAAATCTACCCCGCAAACGATCTGGAGGTCATCGATGGCGGCGTGGCGACGCAGTTGATGAAGACCGGCTACTACGAGTTCACTGCCGCTCCGGCGGTCGCCATGGTCTTCAAGGGCAAGGCCGAGGTGCATAACGGTGAAGGGAAGCGCATAGAGGTGAAGGGCCACCACGAACTCGCGCTGACAGTGGGGGTGAGTGGGAAGCCTGCCAAATTCGACACCGGCAAGGCCGAGGACGAGTTTTACGCCTGGAGCAGGCTGCGCTCGCAGTACCTGGCCGAGGCCAACAACCAGATTGCCGGTGAGTACGGCGATATGGCGGGCTTCTATCCGGGCTGGTACTGGGATCCGTATATGTGGGATTACACCTTCATCGGAATGTACCCCTACTGGAGCCCCTTCGGCTTTGGCTTCTATCCGGGTGGCTATTGGGGCGGCGGCTACTATTATGGAGGACGCGGCTATGGCGGCCATGGCTTTGGCGGTGGCGGCTACCACGGCGGTGGCGGCTACCACGGCGGTGAGGGTGGATTCCATGGCGGTGAGGGTGGATTCCATGGCGGAGGCGTCTCCGGCGGTGGTGGTGGTGGTGGACACCGTTAACCTGCTGTTTTTGCGGTAGTTCCTCTCCCTGCTCGCATCAAAGTTCAGCTCTCCGCGCTCAGTGCCGTGGAGAGTTGAACTGCTTGGAGGCAATTTGGGTCAGGACGCAGCTGGTGGGCGAGGGAATGCGATTTTGGGCAGCGCAGTTCCTCGCATCGGAAGCCTAGAGTTCTTTTTTTACCTGTTTTCAACCCAGAACCCATAATCTTCCGCAAGATCCCTGGCGTTGGAATGAGCTGGGAGCGGGGCGCTCCCGTTTTTGGGCTTGGGTTCCATTTTGACCTCCGCAAAAACTCCCGCACAATATTATTCACATAAACCACAAAAGTGTGTATTCTGTGGTTAACGGAAGGCCGTGGGGATACTGAGCCGCTCCCATATTGCGAAGAACCTGTCCAGCGTGGGTTCACATATCCCCCACAGGCCCCGGCGAGAAACGAGGAGAAATCATGATTCACAAGACGCGCTTGTTCACACCCGGTCCGACTCCGCTGCTTCCCGCAGCCCAGTTTGCCATGGCGGCGGCCGACATTCACCACCGCACGCCGGAGTTTCGCGCCCTTTTCCAGAAGGTGCTGGCGCAGTTGAAGGTTTTTGTGGGCACGCAGAATGACGTGCTGCTGCTGTCGTGCTCCGGCACGGGAGCCATGGAGGCTTCGGTCTCGAATCTGACCTCGCCGGGCGATAGGGTGCTGGTGCTGACGGCGGGCAAGTTTGGCGAGCGCTGGACGGACCTGGCCAAGGCCTTTGGCTGCCAGGTGGACGTGGTGGAGAAGCCCTACGGGCAGACCTTCGATCTGGCCGAGGTGAAGGCGGCTCTGAAGCCGGAGCATAAGGCCATTTTCATGCAGGCCTCGGAGACCTCGACGGCGGTCACTCACGATGTGGAAGGAGTGGCCAAGCTGGTCAAGGGCACCGGGACGCTGCTGGTCGTGGACGGCATCACGGGCCTGGGCACGCAGACCTTCGACGTGGACGGCTGGGGCGTTGACGTGCTGATCGGCGGCTCGCAAAAGGCATTGATGATTCCGCCGGGCCTGGCCTATCTGAGCGTGAGCGAGAAGGCGTGGGCGGCGATGGAAACCTCGAAGAATCCGCGCTACTACTTCGACCTGCGCAAGGAGCGGAAGAATCAGGTCAAGGGCGAGACGGCATACACTCCCGCTGTGGCGCTGGTTGCCGGTATGGGCGCCTCGCTGGATTACATTGCCGGGCAGGCGGGCGGAGACCTGGAAAAGGGCCGCATCGCGCTGATCGACAACGCGCAGGTGAACGCTAAGGCGACGCGGGCCGGTTTGGTGGCGCTGGGCTTTACGCTCTTCGCGCCCACTTCTCCGTCGGCGGCGGCAACGGCGGTGCTGGTGCCGGAGGGGAAGGATTCGAGCGACGTTGTCAAGGAGTTGAAGGCGCGTTTCAGCCTGGTGGTCGCCAACGGGCAGGGCACGATGAAGGGCAAGATCTTCCGCGTGGCGCATCTGGGCTTCTTCGACTACCTGGATACGGTGGCCTTCATGGGGGCAATAGAGCACATTGCCAGAGACGTGCTCGGGCTGCCGGTGGTTTACGGGCAGGGCGTGGCGGCGGCGCAGGAAGTCTACGCGAAGGCAGCGAAGAACTAGCTGTTAGCTTTTAGCCGTTAGCTTTTAGCTGGTTCGTTTACTGGTTGAGTTTCATGGTCTCCCACCCTTGACGCAAAGAACGCGTCAAGGGTGGGGCACCCAATTGTGAGTGGAGGGCCGGGCTTTTAGCTAAAAGCTAAGAGCTAAAAGCTAGGAGCTGTTTTCATGGCCGAACTGAGTTTTGGGGAGAAGCTGCTGATCGCGCGCAAGCAGCTTGACCTCTATCAATACGAGATGGCCGAGCGGCTGGGGGTTCATGCCAATTCGCTCACCAAGTACGAGCGGGGCGAGGGCAAGCCGCACGTGGCGGTGGTGCGGATGTTCGAGATTCTGTGCGAGCAGCACGGCATCCGTTTTGACGATTATGAATCTGTGCGCCAAGGCAAGGGAGACGCAATGAAGATCGTTCTGGCAGAGAAGGTTTCTCCGGCAACGCTGGCCCTGTTTGCGGCCGAGCCGGGGTGGGAAGTTCTGACGCACGACCAGTTGCCGGAGGGATTGCCGGCCGCGCTGGCCAATGCCGATGCGCTGGTGGTGCGCAGCGCGGTGCAGGTGGACGATGCGCTGATGGCGCAGGCTCCCAAGCTGCGCGTGATTGGCCGGGCCGGGGTGGGCGTGGATAATATCGACGCCGAAGCGGCTACGCGGCGGGGCATTGTGGTGATGAATACGCCGGGCGCGAATGCCGTGGCCGTGGCCGAGTTGACTCTTGGGCTGATGCTGGCCCTGGCGCGCAAGGTGCCCGCGGCCAACGCCAGCATGCACGCCGGCAAGTGGGAAAAGAAGATTCTGCAAGGCATGGAGCTGCGCGGCAAAACGCTGGGCATTCTGGGACTGGGCCGGATCGGGCTGGAGGTCGCCAAGCGCGCCAAGGGCTTTGGGCTGGAGGTTATCGGCAGCGACCCGTTTGTTTCGGCGGCCGTGGCCAGGGAGAACGGCATCAAGCTGGGCTCGCTGGAGGAGCTGATCGCCGGTTCGGATTACATTTCGCTGCACGTGGGGCTGACGCCGCAGACCACCGGCGTGATCAACGCTAAAACTCTGGCGGCGATGAAAAAGGGCGTGCGCATCGTCAACTGCGCGCGCGGCGAGCTGATCGACGACGCGGCGCTGATCGCGGCGCTCAAGAGCGGCCAGGTGGCCGGCGCGGCGCTGGACGTTTTTACCGCCGAGCCGCTGAAGGATTCGCCCTATGCGGCGCTGGACAACGTGATTCTGACGCCGCACATCGCCGGCTCGACGGCCGAGGCGCAGGAGGCGGTGGGAATTCAGATCGCCATGCAGGTGCGCGAGTACCTGAAGCTGGGCGTGGTGCAGAACGCCATCAACCTGCCTTCGCTGAGCCACGAGGAGTACGTGCAACTGGCGCCGTACATCGACCTGGCGGGACGGCTGGGCAGCTTCCTGGCGCAGGCGGGCGCGGGCGGCGGCAAGGCTGGCGGCAAAACTGGTTTTGAGGCGATCAACCTGGTCTACGGCGGCACGCTGGTCGAGGCCAAAACCGAGCTGGTGCGCAACGCGGCTATCGCCGGGCTGCTTCAGGGCTCGGAGAATGTGAATCGCATCAACGCGGCGGCGGTAGCCCAGGAGCGCGGCATCCGCCTCCACGAGGAGAAGCAGGAGAGCGATCGCGGCGGCGCGGCCACCGTACTGACCCTCGAACTGCACACGGCGGCGGGCACCAGCCAGGCCTCGGCCACGGTGATCCGCGGCGAGCAGCCACGCCTGCTGGCCTTTGACGGCATCGACATCGAGACGCCGCTCGAGGGCTACCTGCTGGTCTGCCGCAACCTGGACGTTCCGGGCGTGATCGGCAAGATCGGCACGATCCTGGGCGAGCACGGCGTCAACATCGCCAACTTCGCCTTGGGCCGCGAGCGCACGGGCCCCAAGCCGGTCAAGGCGCTGGCCGTAGTGCAGGTGGACGCGCCGGTCTCCGATAAGGTGCTGGAGGCGCTCGCGACCATCGAGGCGCTGATTGAAGCCAAGCTGGTCAAATTGCCCGAGGCGGGCTTCTAGCTTCCGTATAGAAGCCATTCGCCCCGGTCAAAACGAAAAACCACCGCCAACCAGCGGTGGTTTTTCGTTGTGGTCAGAGCCGATTCGCTCTTTGCGAGGCCGATGCGTTTACGCGCGGCTCTGGTAGGCGCCTTCGCTGGTGTCAACGCGGATCTTCTCGCCCTCGTTGATGAAGGCGGGCACCTGGACGACGAGGCCGGTTTCGGTCTTGGCGGGCTTGGTGACGCTGGAGGCGGTGGCCGACTTGAGGCCCGGTTCGGTCTCGACGACGGTCAGCTCGACCGACGGGGGAAGGTCGATGCCCACGGCGTTGCCGTCGTGGTAGCTGACCTTGATCTGCAGATTCGGCGTCAGGTACTCGACCGCATCGCCCAGCGTGGAGCCCTTGAGCACGGTCTGCTCGAAGTCCACCGGGTTCATGAAGTAGTAGTCGTCGCCGTCATTGTAGAGAAACTCCATCGAGACCTCGTCCACCACCACCTTTTCAATGGAGTCGGCGGAGCGGAAGCGCTCCTCGAACATGGCCCCGGTCCGGATGTTGCGCAGCTTGGCCTGGATGAAGGCGCGCAGGTTGCCGGGGGTGCGGTGCTCGACTTTGAAGACCAGGTGCAGTTGGTCTTTGTGCTTGATGATCATGCCGGGACGCATTTGGGTGGCGGGAATCGCCATAATGTTGGAAGCTCCTTGCTCAGGTTGCGCTCAGTGCGCTAAAAAAGATTGGCCTTGGCCCATCTTCCATTGTAGCCCAGGGCGGATTGACGCGCTGGCGGCGGCTCTGCGAGGCTTGTTTGCATGGAATACAGAGGGAAGGTGGAGTTTGCCCAGGAACGGAAGATGCGGACGCGGAATACGCGCCTCTACCGGTTGGCGCATTGGCCCATTTGGATCTGGGTCTTCTTTCTTGCGCCCGGTCCACTGACGTTTTCGCTCTTTGCGCATGGCTTCAGTTGGCGGAACTCGGCGTGGCTGGGATTGGTGCTGGTGGGTACAGGCGTGGGGGTTCTGCGCGGACGGCTGCCGGGTGCCGAGCCGGGGCCCTACATTCTGCGCTTCGACGAGGACAAGCCGAATCCGCTCTACCGGAAGGTCTGCTACACCTTCGCGTGGAATGCCGTGCTGAGCTACGCCCTGCTGAATCTCGCCGGGCTGGGGATCGCCGCCGTGACCGGCGTCTGGCAGATGAAGCAGATTTACAACTACGCCTACCTGCCGCTGGCGGCGGTGATTCTGCTCATGGGCGCGGCGGGCAAGCTGCCGCGCGTGGGGCCTTCAACCAAGGGCGAGGGCACGGAGCGGCGCTACTTCTACGGCTCGGTCTGGGCGGTGACGGCGGCGCAGACGCTGCTGCTGGTGCTGTGGAAGGCTCTGCCGCAGACCGGCGCGACCAACCTGGTCAAGCTGGGAGCCTTTGCGGGCGCGCTGACGCTGATGGGCCTGGCTGCCTGGCGCGGTTTGCTGCCGCGAACGCGGCCGATTCTGCCCGGGGAGTGCATGGTGGCGGACTGAGCACCTGCGGTGCGGCAGTCGGCGCTTGCGCGCCTTGGGGTTCGTGGTTTCCCACCCTTGCGCAGGAAAAAAGCGCAAGGACGGGGCACCCTCACTTTTTAGGGGATCAAGGGCAGGCCACCCGCCTCCAAGCCGGGTTTTAGACAGGTTCAGTCCAGGTTCTTACCGCGCTGGCTGGTAGGGCTCGACGCGCAGCAAATCGGAAAGAATCCCACGCTCCTCGGGGCTGAAGACGCCCTGGTAGCGGCTGGAATCGAGCACCGTCTGGCGCTGCTCCAGCGGAACCCGGCGCAGATCCTGGAAGGCGCGCTTCACAATCGCCTGGCGGTCCGGGGGCAGGGTGGCCCAGCGGCGCGCGGAGAGGTTGATCTGCATTCGCTCCTGGGGCGAGAGACGCTCGATCATCTCGGCACGGCCCAGCCGGCGTTGTTGCTGCGGCTCAGGCAACTGATTCACCTGTTGCAACTGCTGGATGACCCGCTGCTGCTCGGCGGACGGGAGCCGGTGGAAGCTGGGATCGCTGCGCAGCACCCGCTCCTGCTCCTCGACGGGCAGGTTGCGGTGCTGGTTGAACCACTCGCCCAGGTGGCCCGGCTGAGCTGGAGCAGGCGCATAGCCCGGATAAGCGGGGCGGGAAGGGCCTGGCCGCCCTACATAAGGCGCGCCCACATAAGGTGCGCGCGGATAAGGAGTACCCGAATAGGGTCTGCCGGGGTACGTGGGACCGGGGTAAGCCGGGCGCGGGTAGCCGGAATTCGGGTAGCCGGAACCGGGATAACCTGAACCCGGATAAGCGGAATGGGGCGCGGTTGCCGGATAGCCCGGCGCCGGACGCTGCGGGTTACTGGCTTGCGGCCGGCCCAGGCCTTGCGCGGCTGGACGGCTCTCATTCCCCGGCCTTGCCGCCTGCGTCCTGCCGCCCTGCCACCAGGCGAATTGGAACGCGCCGCCGCCGTCCGAGTGTGAACCGTAAGCCCAGGCCGCCGGCACACAAAGAATCACAGTCGCCGCCATGATCGCCGCGCAGCCCAACCGTTTCGCATTGTGTGCTCTGGCCAACATCTCTCCCGCTCTCCCGCCGCTTGCCGTCCACCCTTCGCAAAACGTGCGAAGAACTGAGAGCTCATACTCCAGAATTCCAGAAGGCGCCCATACTCCCGAATTCCAGAAGGCGCCCATACTCCCGAATTCGTTCAACTGCTCCTGCTTCCAGAATTGACTCGACTGCCTCAGTTCCCGTTCTCGTTGTTGCTGGAGAGCGCCTCCAACTGGTCCAGCAGTTGGGCGTTGCTGTCCATGGTTTGCAGGTCGCGCACCACGGCTGCCTGTCCGGGAGCGGCCGGCGGCTGGAGCCAATCGGTTACGTTCAGGTAGGCCCCGCCGCCCACCAGCAACAGCACGGTCAGCGCCATGGCCGCCAGCGGACGAAGATGGGTCCGCGGCCCGTAGGCGAAGCGGGCGCGCAGCCGGGCAATTCCGCCTTGCAGCCAGCCGGCCGGCTCAGCCTCGCGCTCTGCTCGCAGGCGAGCCTCTAGCCGGGTCAGGAAGTAAGGGCTCGGCTCGGGAGACTCCCAGGAATCCAGCAGAGCCGCGGTCGCCCGCAGTTCGTCGAGCTCCCGGCGGCAGCGCTCACACCCGGCCAGATGCGCTTGCAGCTTGTCGGGCAAAGCCGCGGCAGGGTTCGGCAAAGCGGCAGGCGCAGCGGCCGGATCGAGCAGCAACTCCACCAACTTCGGGTCCAGTCCGCTGCACCTGGAGTTCATCTCGTTCTTGAGTGTCCGTTCCATCGCTCCCACCTCGCTTCCCGCCGGCCGATTCCGGCTCTTTCCGCTGCAAAAAAATCGTGGTCAAACCAATCCAGAATTCGTGGTCAAACCAAATCCAAACTTCGCCATCAAACAAAACCCCTCAACTTGTCGCGTAGCGTCTGGTAAGCGCGGAAGAGCAGCGACTTGGTCGCCGACTCGCTCAGCTTTAGCACCTCCCCGATCTCGCGGTAGTCCAGCTCCTGGTACTTGTGCATCAAAACCGCCATTCGCTGCCGCTCGGGTAGGGCCATCACATGCGCCTGAATGGCCTTCATCCGCTCCTTGCGCAGCAGGCGCTGCTCCACCGAGGGCTCATCGTCGGCCACATCCGGCCTGGTGCCGCTCTCCTCGTCCGGCTCGTCCAGATAAACGCTCTGCGCGGCCCGCTCGTGCCGGTGGTCGCGCGCGTAATTCACCGCCAGGTTGGTGGCGATCCGGTAGAGCCAGGTGGTGAACTTGGCCTCGGCCCGGTAGCTCTGGCGCGAGCGGTAGACGCGCAGAAAAACCTCCTGCGCCAGTTCTTCGGCAATGGCCTGGTTGCGCACCATCCGATAAAGAAAATGGATAATCGGACGGTGAAATTTTTCCGCCAAGTAGGTGAATCCCGCTTCATCTCCCGCTGCTACTCGCAGCATGATGGCCGCATCGCTGGCCGGGCCCGGCCCACTCTCCGGGGTTGGTCTTGCGCTCCGGCCAGCTCCCAAGGCCGTGTTGTCCAGCACCAGGGTTGCCATGTCTTCTCGAACCCCATCCGGGCCGGAAGGTTGCGCAGAGTATGGAGTTTCCGGGCCGGAATCCTCGTTTGCGGGCAGGCCAGGGCGCTCGCCGGAGCGGCCGTCGCCCGCTCGGGCGGACAGGGCAATGAATTCCGCTCCAGATGGGCCTGAGCTGCCCCGGCCCAGGCCATTTGCGCCCGAACTGGCCAAGCCCAAACCCGCGAAGCCCGAACCCTTGGAACCAGAACCCGGAAAGCCCGAACCGGCGAAACCTGAGTCCAGAATCAAACCAGGGCCTGCGGCCAGACCAGACCTCGCAAATTCCGGGCCGTCGAGCCCCGGAGTCGCGCGCAGTGCCGCTTTCCCGTCCAGCAGGAAGCGGACTGCTGGTCGGATTGATCTGAATTTCCAGCGCATCATGGTTTCCAGCGCATCGCGGGTTGACGGGCGGGGCTTGGCCGATCCCATTTGGACACCGGGGGTTGGCCGCAAAGCCTCGCTGGTGTTACTCTAATCTACGGGATGCCCTGCTGGCCTGTCTCTAGCCAGCCCTCGTTGGAGTTCCCACGGGGGGCGCTTAACTCAGCGGTAGAGTGCCACCTTCACACGGTGGAAGTCGCAGGTTCAAATCCTGCAGCGCCCACCATATAAATCAATAGTTTACGGTCGATCTGAAGCCCCCTCCGATGCACATTAACGCAGGATAGGCGAAACGCTGGCATCGAGCGTTTCAAGAGCTGCGTCCTGCTCCGCCCTTACTACCATATCGACGACCTTATTCTGAGCCGAACGAGCATCTAGACTGTAGGCCTGCGCATAGAGATTCATTGTGGTCGAGACGTTGGCATGGCGCAGAAGTTCCTGGACAACCTTCACATCTGCGCCACTCGCTGCGAGCAGCGAAGCGTACGTCCGGCGAAAGGTATGCCAGCCGATTTTCTTGTTGATCCCAATTTCTCTGCCAGCGGCTGGAGGTGTCTTTTCCTGAGCATGTCCGGCCAATACGGTCTGCGTCCCTTCTTGAGGTGGGAGGCGAATATCCAATCGCCATCCCCGGTGTAGGGAGCCACCTCCCGCCAGGCCTTCAGGTCTTCAGGTCTTCAATCTGAGAATCGTGCAGCAGCAACACTCTTGCCCACGTTGAAGAGCGCGTCCTTGCTTACTGCAATCGCCAGTTTGAGTTTCGCACCATTGCGTCGCTGCTCTGTTCATCAATCAAGGGAGACAGATGTGCAAACGCAAGTGCAAGGGTTTCTGGAGACTGCGGAAGACGTTGCGATTCCAGGGCAAGACCGGCCGGCATAGCACATGATTCTTATTGCTCAGACGGGGGCAATGCTTGTGACTAGAGTGAGATGCGTAAGGGTAGATAGAAGACGGACCCGGCAATGCAACGGAAATTCATGAATGCACTGAACCCCTTATGGTGACTGCTCGCGCCGCGTTGATTTTGCGGCTGCACGCAGCATCCCACGCAACACACTGAACCGCAGACACCTTAAAGGGGGGTCAAATATGCGCGGACTCAAAACTTTTCTCGGTACTACAGCATTGCTCGCAGGTCTGAGCCTTGGCTTGGCGCCAGCGGCCAGGGCGCAAGTTATCGTCGATATCGGTGCTCAACCCGTCTGTTCGTACGGCTACTATGACTATGCGCCCTACGCCTGCGCGCCTGTGGGATTTTACGGACCGGGATATTTCTACAACGGAGTCTTCCTGGGCATGGGCCCCTGGGCCAACTGGGGCTATGGACACGGCTGGGGCGGCCATCGCTTTAACGGTGGTGGCGGCGGAAGCTATCGCGGTGGTGGCGGCTATCGCGCCGGAAGCTATCGCGGTGGTGGCGGCTATCGCGCCGGAAGCTATCGCGGTGGCGGCGGCTATCGTGGCGGCGGAAGCTATCGCAGTGGTGGCGGCGGCTATCGTGGCGGCGGCTATCGCGGCGGCGGTGGTGGTGGACATGCCGGTGGCGCATCGCATGGCAGCGGTGGTGGACACAGCGGTGGTGGGCACAGGTAACCTGTAGCTGCGGCATCGAGTTGCGGGTCTATACGAGACGGCGGAGCTAACCAGCTCCGCCGCTTGCATTTGCGGCTTCTTTCCGTCCGCATTGTTTCCGTATAACCGGTTCTTATAAACAGCTCATCGCTCTATGAATCATTGCGCCGGATTGGCCGCGGCTGGCGGAGGCGCTGGTATAGGCATCGGCGCCGGCAGAGGAGCGGACTTCAACTGGGTCAGATCGGAAAGCACTCCTTGCCAGCGGGATGCATCTTTCTTGGTCTCGATCGGCAGCGCCGGATCGGAATAGAAAGCAAGAATGTTATCGCGCAGTTGCGGCGAGGTATGGTCGAACTTTCCGGCGGACAGCTTGGCAAGAAGGCTGGCGTAGGTTTCATCCGCAAGCGAGTATTCTCCTTCCTTGGTCGTGTTGCCGTCATCGAGATTGCAGTCGGGCAGCACCAGCTTGCCGGCGCGCACTTCCTCCAGCAAGGTGCGGTAACTATCGGTGGTTGTGTTGATGCTCTTGATATATAGATCTTCAGTTTGCGGGGTCGGGTTATTGAACCCCAATCCCTTGAAGGGACCTATCTTGGGCATAAAGCGCAGAAGCGCGGCCAGGATGCGCGTGCCTATTCCCGGCTTGGTATAAGTCTTTCCCCACTCCCTCTCATAATCGGCGCGGGAGAGGCGATACAGGAACTTTCGCTTGGCAAAGTCAGGCCTCTCGCGCATCAGATCCTTCTTGTGCATCTTGAGCGCCACCTGTGTCATCTGCGGAATCATCCGGCTGGCAAAGAAACGATAGGAACCAATCGTCAGATCCTCGTGCGGCAGCACGTCCTTCAGCTCCAGCCCATAGACAACTGGAAAAACCCGCTCCAGCAATGGCTTCGAGACCTGGAATCCGATGAAATCGTGGTACTGCTGCGGCGCATAACGATTCTTCGCCACCTGCAAGGTGTCGAATCCGAACTCCGTCTTCAAATGCGCCGAGGTGTCCTGGGCATAGCGAACGGAGTTGCCATATTTTGCTCGCAGCTTCGGATAACGGAGCGCGACCGCCTCGTTGACCGCCGGGTGGCCGTCAATGTCGGCGATATAGTGCGAGAGCGCGCCCAGCGCAAAGGCATATTCATCGGCATCCTGGCTTTCAGCCAGCAACTCCAGGACAAAGTCCCCGGTGCGGACGTAATGGGCCAGGTTGCTGAAATCCTTGTTGCTGAACGGGTAGTAGCCCAGATCCTGAATGACCGAGCCACCATAGGCATAGGCATGCGCTTCGTGAAGCTGGTCTTCGGTAAGTTCAGGAAAGCGCTCCAGCAGGAGAGGCCGGATCTCGCTCGTCCACATTAAATCCACAATCTCTTCATGGGTCAGGACGGAGTATGCAAACACGCCACCGCTGCCCATCAGCACGACGAGAACAATCGCCGCCGCGCGCAACAGGCGAAGGCGCCGGCCCGTGGCCACGGCGCGCAGGAATGTCAGTACCTGTCGCATTGCCAACATCCGTCCAATCACAGACTGCCGCGCCGTCCGCTCACCAGGTTGAAGATAAGAACGATCACCGCGATCACCAGGAGAATGTGAATCAGGCTGCCGGCAATGTGGAGGCTGAAGCCCAGAATCCATAGAACCAGAAGAATCACGAAGATTGTCCAAAGCATAAACCCTCCTATCTGCGCATTGCGGGCGCCGGAGAGCTGAAACCTGCCCAAGGCGCCCGCAATGCATCTTACCACCGATTATCAACCGCTAGTTCCTACCTGTCATGGGACTGCATTTTTGCACCCCTGACGGCATCGATGAACGGGGCTGCACCGGCGGGCATCGCAACTTCGCCGCCCAGAGCGCGGTGCGTGGAGACGTCATGCCCGTAGAAGACATCCATGGAATCGTTGTCCCGGCGAACATCGGCTCCAGTCAGAGTAAGGCCAGCAAAGGCGCCCTTGGCTCGCGAGTAGGTGAGGACCTCGGTATTCAGCTTCCAGTCGGTATCGGCTGTGGCATGACGTCCAACCGGTCCGGCTGCCGCTGAGGCATCCGCGCCCAACTGAAACTTGGCGGATTCCAGCCGCTGCATTCCTCTGTCGCCCTGGAAGATCATGACCAGATCCACGCCTTCGATGCCGATCTGCAATCCCCAGCTTCCGCCGGTAATGGCAAAGAACGCCGGTGCGCTCCAGCCGTTTGGGGTCCGGCAGGTGGCCAGGCCTTTGCCGTTCTCCGCGCCAAAAACAAAGCCGCCCTTGATCATGTGCGGCACCACGGCCACGCACTTTGCGTGATCCATCACTTCTTCCGGAATACCTCTATCCGGAGCCGACATGATCTCATGCAGCACCTGGGATGCATTATTGACCCGGTTCTGCACCTCTTCACGCGTCTCACTCCAGGCGGCGCTAGCCGCACCCAGACTGAATATAGCCACAAACGTCATCAGTTTCTTCATGCATCTCTCCTGTTTTCTACCATGCGCAGCTTCACTTGCTTTACGCGCATTGGAGGCGCACAAGGTATCTCCAACAATAGTCAAAGGCAGTTGCACAGTCTGAGCAAGAACGCTCATCAGAACTTCGCGCGCGGCGTGGCATGGAACGGTCAAAAACGCCGGCGAGGTGTTGTGCAAAATTTATCAGACCGCTCGGCTCTCGATGTGAGATAATTGCCCAGCAGTGGTCTGCCGCACTACGAGGGCGTTTGTTTTCATGCAGATCCCCCGCCAGTTGCCGGTTGCGATCCCGGCCGGCGGCGCACGCAATAAGGAGCTTTTTCCAATAAGGAGGCTTTTTTATGGTCCAGATTTCCCCTTCTCAATTTGATGTAGAAGCATTCCTTGGCAACGCTGGCCTGGGGAGAAGGATCGTCCGGCTGGAGCCCAAAGAAAACTTCTTTACGCAGGGAGATCCCGCGGACGCTGTCTTTTATCTTCAGAAAGGCAGCGCAAAACTCACCGTAATTTCAGCGATAGGCAAGGAAGCCACCATTTCCCTGATCTCCGCGGGCGCCTTTGTCGGCGAGGAAGCGCTCGCGGCCTCGGCGGGACCGCGCCTTTCCACGGCCACGGCCATCACCACTTGCTCCGCGCTGAAGATCGGGGTGGAGGAGATGGTCCGCGTGATGCACGCCGAGCATGAATTCTCCGACCTGTTTTTGAAGTTTCTACTGGAGCGCAGCATACGTGTCCAGGCCGATCTTGTCGATCAGCTCTTCAACTCCAGCGAGAAGCGGCTGGCGAGAATTCTTCTATTGATGGCTGGATTCAGCAATCCGGGCCAGCCGGTAGCGATGATTCCACCGATTTCGCAGGAGACCCTGGCGGAGATGATCGGCACGACGCGCTCCCGCGTCAGCTTTTTCATGAACCGCTTTCGCAAGTTAGGCTTAATCGAATATAAAGACCGCATCCACGTGCGCAGATCCCTGCTGAACGTGATTCTGCACGATCAAATGCCGGACGATAATGCTGTAAAGCCGCCTATATCAGGCATTTCAGAGCAGTAGCTCAGAGCCGGGCGATAGTTTTCTTCTGCCCTGTTCCAAATTGAGCAGCATTCCAGCCCGCTGGATGGGAAACTCACTCAGCTTCCCTTCGGGGCCCCAGAGGCGGGTGAAGGAAGATAACCGCGCTTGCAAGTATCCTCGTCGTGGATATTGTATCCATGGCCAGGTTCCATGCATTACGCAGGGCGCGCCTGACCTCAGCTATTAAAAGCAACTGGAAAGAGATAGACCGTATGCGCAACATCGCAGAACAGAACATTCTTATCCGCGAGCTGATCAAGCTGCCTGACGGCCTGAAACTGACAACCGATGAGTTTCGCGAGGGCTGGAAGCTTGCGCGAACCACCAATGTAAGCCAGCTGGAAAAACAGATTGCTTCCCACGGATGGAATCTGATCAAGATTGCCGATGGGTTGCTGCGCAGCGGCGTGGGAGGCACCTCGCAGGAAGCGATTGCCAATGCGCTCCGGCTCTCTCTTCGCCATGTCGGTGAAGTTTTCAATGCCGTCGAAGTGGAGCATCTAGAGTCGACGCAATACCCCTGGTACTTTCTGGCTAGAGTACAAATCCATCCCATTCGAATTCAGCAAAGCGCGCTTCTGCCCACATCGGATCACTATGAACCTCGTCCGGCCAAACCCCGGCAAAGGCGCCTGCCAATTCACGCAGATGCCCTGTATCCGCAGTTTGGCAGCGCCATGCCCCAGCTCAAGCAAATGCTGACCTCGGCCAGAACAGCACAGGCCAGGCCGCAATGACGATCCTGCAAATAGCGTTGATCTTGTTTGTATTTACCAGGGCCTTGCGGACTTACCCGGAGCCGGTCAAACACAGTGGCGCGAAAGCTTCTCATCCCTAAAGCGGAACCAGAGTAAACGGGTCATTACAAAAAGTCTTGAAGGTGGCTTTTACTTCCACCCCACGACGAAGACCTGTCGCCGAGGCCCCGGCAGTTCATTGCACATGAAATGTTTCATCGCGTGAACCAGGTTTATCCATGCCATCGGACTTGCGCAGCCTGCGAATCTTCCATATTCCAAAACAGGCGCCGGTGGCCAGCAGACCCACGAAGACGCAAAGCAGAGGCGTCGACCATCTCTGCAGGGTTCCAGAAAATAGCTGGACGATCCTGCGTCCGTAGACCACGCCGAGCCACGCGATCAACGAGTAACGGAAGCTGCGAGCCGCGGCGAAGACCACGAGAAAGCGCCGGCGCGAGACGCCCAACGCTCCCGATGCGAGCGCGAACGGCAAGAGTGGAATCGGCGGAGGAAGCAGAGCGGGGACAAAGACTGCGAGAACCGGATTACGCTTAACCCACACAACGATGTGCCCAAGAAGACGCGCCGGCACATAGTGCCGCAGCGCGGCTTCGCCGCCACTGCGGCCAATTTGCCATGTGGTGTATCCGCCCAGGATGCTGCCAGCAATGGCGCAGGGGGCCAGCAGCCAAGGATCGCCGCTGTGCGCCACCAGCCATAGCAATAGCAGGTCGGTGCTGCCGGGCAGGGGCAAAGGGATGACCGAGGAATCGAGCACCGCAACGGAAAAGAGCCCCAGATATCCCAAATGCGTGAGCCAGTACGGCATCAGTGAGCGATGCGCAAGGGTTACTGGAGATGGAGCCGGTTGTTGGACAAAGAGACTCATACAGACTGGCCTTGCATTCGCGTTTGAATTCGGCAGTTCCAGGCATCTTAAATCAGTCTATAGCGGTTCTCCAGTTGCTGTAGAGGGAAATCACTGCTGCGGAGTAGTTTTTCCCTCGCCGGGGCCCCATGGACAGATCTTCGTTCGTGGGGTGGAAGTAAAAGCCACCCTTCACGGCTCTCAAAAAGTCTAGATGTATTCCGAAAATGCTCTAGAACCTAGCCCGCACTCGCGCTATGCAGTGCAATCCAGTAGTATCGCCGCCAACAAAATTTACAGCGAACCGGGCGCAGTGCAAACATGGCCAACAGGCCATCGATCGGGCGTAACTCGGCCGGCTTGAAGAGGACCGAATTGCAGCGCGGGCACTCGCGCCGAATCCAAAGCAGACGCGGCAGCCAATTGGGCCAATCCCGTCTTGTTTCGTTCATGATGTTGTTCCCTTCGCTGTTACCGCCACGCAAGTTAAAATGCACGTCTCTCTGCTTGACTCATATTCGAGTCCAGCCAGGCGAGCAGGCAGCGGATGCTTCCCGTGGCCAGCGCTATGCTGGTGTCGGCCGCGCCATAATAGAGATGGATGGTATCCCCGTCGGCGCCGATGGTTTGTCCGCAGGGAAACACGACGTCATTGACGTCTCCGCAACGTTCATAGGGGGCTTCGGGCCCGAAGATCCATGAGTTTCCACGCTGCAGGCAGACATCAGGTTCCTCCAGATCGAAGAGCGCCAGGCCCAGCCGATAAATGCTTCCCGATGCGGTTTGCCGCACGCCGTGGTAGATCACCAGCCAGCCTTTGGCGGTTTCGATCGGCGGCGAGCATAGCCCAATCTTGTTCGCATCCCACCATCCGCCGCGCCGCGATTCGAGGATGATCTTATGGCTTCCCCAATGCCGCAAATCGGGCGAATAGGAGATCCACATATGCGTTCCCAGCGCCGTCATCGGCCGATGAATCATCGCCCAGCGGCCGCCGATGCGGCGCGGCAGCAGCGCCGCGTCCTTGTCCTCTGGAGGCATGATGACGCCGAATCTTTCAAAGCTCCTGAAATCCTTGGTCAATGCCAGCGAGACTCCGGGACCTCCCCGCGCAAAGGATGTGTACGCCACGGCATATTGTTCGAGCTCCGGGACGTAGGTGATGCGCGGATCTTCTATGCCCCAAATCTCTTCCGGAAATTCCTGGGGATTGGCCACCAAAGTCGGCTGAGGATCGATTCGCCAATGATCGACGCCATTGGCGGATCGGGCGGCGCAGAGATGCGACAAGCCGCTGCGGTCTTCAACGCGGCACAGCAGCAAGGTATCTCCATCGGCCAGCAATACGGCCCCGGCGTTCAATACACTATTGATCGGATAGGGCCAGTTTTCACGCCTGAGGATCGGATTGCCGAAATAACGCGTAAACAGGGGCTGATCGGCACATGCTCCTAGCTTGGGCAGTTCCAAGGCGATGGCCTCTGCCGGCACGCTGGTAGAATGGATTGGATTCAAAGAGAGACACTCATTCCATGATGCAGTTGGTCGACATTTGCCGCTTTGGCTGCCCGCATTTCCAGCAGCGCCATGAGAAACGAGAGTGTGGATTCAGCTCCCTGGTTTTCGTTCACCCGGTCCGGGTGAAGGCCGTCCCGGCACCCGCCCGTCGATGCGTCATACAGCGGAACGCGCAGGTCGTTCCTGCCGAGAAACCAGCGAAAGGCCCTGCGCGCTTCCTCAAGCCATTGGCTCTCTAAGGTTAAATTGTATACCTCAAGGCAAGCGGAGACGGTTGCGCAGGCCTCCACCGGCTGCTGATCGAAGCGAGCTTTCTCATTTCCCTCAATGTAGAATCCATGCGATCCGATCGGAACGAAGATATCCTCATCGCCGCGCTGCTGCTCGGCAACCAGCCACTTCAAGGAGTCCATTCCGGCTTCGATCATTTTTTGATTGTCACTGCGCCATCCTGCCAGGATCAGTGCCTGCGATAGCCTCGCATTCGAATAGGAAAGGCTCTTTTCAAACCACTTCCACTTCTCGGAATGACTTCTTTCATAAATATCGAGAAGCTTATTGGCTAGTGCATTGCGTGCTCCCTGGACAGCTCTGTCTCCCGGGAACCAGTCAAGATAAGCTTGCATGCCCAGGATGGAGAATGCCCAGGCTCGCGGGCTGGTGAACGTCAGTGTTACAGGCGCCGCGGCTTCAAATAGCCTCCCCGCCGCTCCTCTCAAGCCCGCATTTTGCGAAGCCCCGAGCACCTTTCCCAGAGCCCACAAAGCGCGGCCATGGCTGTCATCCGAACCAACATCTTCCAGCCACTTGCGGTCGTAGTCGAGAAAGTTTCTGAATCGCCCCGTATCGGCATGAAAGGCTAGCCATAAAAACGACAGGTAGCGATGGGAGAGGTTTGGATATTCCCGTCTACCCGCATACTCAGGGTTTTCATCCAGAAGAATTGACACCATCAGAGCGCGTGCGTTGTCGTCGGTTGTATAGCCTTCGCGCGTGTTCGGCACGGTGAAGATCGCGTGCTGCAGAATTCCCGTGCCGTCCGTCAAGGTCAAAAGTTGGCTTGGATTCAGCTCGGGCAGAAGGTCATCCGGCTCTGCCGCGAGACCGCCCGGCTGAGCGGCCCTTGGCTGCAAAGAGCGTTCGAAGCGCGCCCGCTGAAAGCTCGCCATATAGGCTCGCGCCGTCTTCGCCCACGTCGTCCCGCGAGAGTATAGATAGGCGCGCTTGCGCATCGCATGACGCTCCGCATCGTTCTCCAGCAAAGCGATAACCGCTTCGGCAATTGCGTTGGGGCTTTGGAAGGGAACGATTACGCCTCGCCCCTCGGCAAGTAACTCCTTGGCGTGCCAGTACGGCGTGGAGACAATCGCTTTTCCGGCTCCGAGCGCTATCGCCAGCGTGCCGGAGACGACCTGAGCCTCATGCCGGTAGGGGGTGATGTAGATATCGGCGGCGCCCACGTGCTCGATAAGCTCTTCCGTACTTACAAAGCGATTATCGAAAATCAAGTGATCGGAAACGCCAAGCTGTTCCGCAAGAGCTTGCAGGCCTTCACGGTAACGCTCTCCTTCGCGCCGGCGGATATGTGGATGCGTCACTCCGGAGACAATATAAACCACGTTGGGCTGTCTTACTAGAATCGCCGGCAATGCCTGAATGACATTTTCAATGCCCTTGTTGGGAGACAGCAACCCGAAGGTAAGCAGTACAGACTTGCCTTCCGTGCCGAATTTGTCTTTGAAGTAGTTGGGGTCCATGAAGGGAAGATCCGGCACGCCGTGCGGGATCACGTCAATCTTTCCGCCGGGAATCGCATACACTTCTCGCAGAAGTGAGGCCGCTAATTCGCTCATCACAACCATACGATCGGAAAGCTGCGCAATCTCTTCGAGCACACTTCTCTGATCCGTATCCGGATCGCGCAAAACCGTATGCAGCGTGGTCACCAGCGGCATCTTCAATTTGCGCAGCAGAGTCAGAATATGGCTGCCCGCGCTGCCGCCGTAGATGCCATATTCATGTTGCAGGCAGACAAGATCGTTGCCATTGAAGTTGAGAAAGTCGGCGGCTCGCTCATACGAGGCAAGATCCTCCTGCTCCAGCTCCAGGCGCACTTGTTTCGGGTATTCGTATCTCGAATCGGGATCGTTGACGGGAATGGCAAACAGGCGTCCCTCTCCATATTCTGCCGCCAGCGCAGTGCATAGGTCAGTTGTGAAAGTGGCAATGCCGCACTCGCGCGGCAAGTAGTTTCCAACAAACGCAATGCGGGTGGGCAAAGGAAGCCTGCAAGCTTTCATTGCGATATGCGAAGAGGATTCTAAATCGGGATTTACAGCATACTTCATGGGATCCATCATCTCATCGAACGACATTGGGGCCTGCTTTCACACTAGATCCGTCCAAGTAACAGGAGAATGACAATGATCAAGAGGATCAGCCCAATTCCTCCGCTCGGATAGTATCCCCAGTTCCTGCTATGCGGCCACCGTGGCAAGGCGCCCATTAACGCCAGGACCAGGATCACGATCAATATGGTTCCAATCATTTTCAATCCTCGCTTCCCAACGTGCCGCTTGAATCGCTGAACCCGCGCCGCGGCCTCGTTTCGAGACCGCGGCGGTTACACAACTTTGTTAGCGCGAGCTTCACGGAGTTACGCTCGCGGGGCTGCCGATTGCGTCCCCGGAAACCACCAGTTCCACTCTCCGGTTTGCCTGCCTGCCGGCCGCATTGTCATTGGAGGCTACCGGCAACGTATTGCCGAAGCCCTTTGCGCTTATCGAGTTTGTCGTCACTCCCTGCTCCACCAGGTAATCGCGAACGGCCCCTGCGCGGTTCTCCGAAAGCTTCTGATTCATGTCGTCGCCGCCGACATTATCGGTGTAGCCGTCAACCTCGATGTTGAGTCCAGGATAGGCGAGCAGGATTCCTGCAACCTTGGCAAGTTTTTCCCGCGCGCCTGGCTTCAACGTGTACTGTCCGGTATCAAATAATACGTCGGACATGCTGACAATCAGCCCACGCGCGCTATCGCGAGTGGCAAGAATCCTGTTCAGTTGTTCGGACAATTGCGCGCGCATCGCGGCCTTGTCGCTGTTTGCCCGATGTTCGCCCTCCTGAGCCTTCTGGGCAGCTATGCGAGCCTGCTCCGCATCCGTCTGGGCCGCGGCTGTTTCAGATTGCGCCTTTGCCGCCTCGGACTGAGCTTGCTCCTTCAGCCGTGTTGCGGCGGCGGCTTGAGCCTGCGCTCTTGCCTGCGCGTCACTCGAAGATTGGAGCTCATTCGCCTGGCGCTCTGCATCGATCTTCTTGACCGCTATCTCGCGCGCATCTTCGGCAGTCTGCACCGCTTCTCGGGAAACTGCAATCAGCGGCTTTCTGTCGATGTGCTTGCTGCTGGCTTCCGCATCGGCATTGTTCATCAATTGAACAGCGTGCTGGTAGCTCTCGGCGGCATATCTTTCAGCTCCCTCGGATTGAGCGATCCGCAGCGCATTCCGCGCCTCGTAGAATTCCAGCGGCAGGCTGGCGCTCAGAACGACAGCGTCGAACTTGAAGCCCGTGGGAATGTACCCCCCACGCTCCATAAGCTCGTACTTCGCATTGACTGCTTCGGTTGTCGCTTTCGTGTCGGAACGGACGGCGTTCTCAAGGACGACGACGTTGCTGGGCTGCCGGACGGCATAGTACGGCTCCGCGGTAACGATCAGCGCGAATGCCTGGAGGTCTGTGGTTGCTGTCAGCTTGCTGCGGTTATTGTCGCCAACCAGCACTTCTCCAAGGTTTACCGCTCGACCCTCGGGGGAAATCGCCCACATAACATAAGTGAGGTATTCGCTTCCAAAGGTGGTGGGACTTTGCAGGTTCCCGAATTCCGCCTCGACCTCCATCGTACCACGTTTGCTGCGCACCTTCGCCTTTCCGTCCGCTGAAGGCAATAGAGCCGTACCGGTAAAATTCACCTCCGTGGCCCCGCTGCGATGCCGATAGTCGATCGCCTGGACCGAGCGGCTGATCACCACCACGCGGTAAGTCGACGCGGGGCCTGGGGATTCCAGGACCACCGCCGCTTGGGCGTTGGCTTGAGCGAACGCGCTCAAACTGAGGGCACTTCCAACTGCGAACAAAAATATACGTTTCAAGATGCCTCCTATAGGCAGGACTCTGCTGTGTTACGTTCAAGACTCGCCAGGTTGATCTCTCAATGCCCGGCGCGGAACTGAGAAAGGTACTCGAAAAGGTTAAATACCTTGAGAAGCCACAGAACGACGACAATCACTACGACGGCGTTCAGAATCCCCTTGATCGTTCCCTGCATGGGGATGTAGCGGTTCACCAGCCACAACAACACGCCAACTACGCATAGCGTGAGAACAACAGTGACAAGCGGCATTTGATACCTCCAATCATTTCGGTCAGAAGCGATCCGCGCCAGGGATCTCTTTGGCTAGAGCGATGGACGGATATGGAATGGCATTGTACTCGCCTCGGTTGACTTCGTCAATTGAATATGCAGAAAATACCGCACCTGCTTGCAGGGAAGATGTATTCTCTGCAAATGGCCATTGCACAACGCGGACGGCTAATAGTACACACGTCCAATGGGCCGACTAGGCTCGGGCGCCATGGGGGAGGGGGGAACATTGGCTCTCTCCATTTCTATTCTTTCAAAGCGATGAAGAAATGGCTGTGCAACAATGCTCACAGAAAGCACTTGACGGGTGAATGCGCATCAGGACTATATCCGCCGGGCTGGAGGATATAGTCCGAGATCAGCAGTTAACATTGGACTGGAAAGTTCAAGTTTCTTCGGGAGCTAATGTCGCGGCAGGCTCCGTGGAACCCATGCCAGGTCCCCACTCAAAACGTAAATCGCGAGTGCCGCAAACATGAAGACTGCTCCTGCCCAGAAGCGCCAGTCACGATGCATTCGCCTCCAGTAAGGACCGGGGTCGGGCTCACCCCTGTCGCTGCTATTTCCTTCTTGATTGTGCTTGCTTCCGGTCATCTCTTCTCTCCGGGGTTCAAAGTTTCTTGAGCCGCTAACAGGCAGGCTCTTGCCGCTCTCATCATGAGCCTGCGCGGAATGCGGCCGGTTGTTACGCCAAAACAGTTTCGTCATGAACGGTGTAAGAACTGTGTTCCGTTCCGGCAATGATGTCCTTGGCTTTGGCCACTTCGTCCTGCGTTCCATGGGCGACCAGCAGGAATTTGTCTGACTTCAATGCCACCTCGTACTTGAGCACGCTATCCTTCGGGATGCCGATGCTCACCAGGCCTGCTCCAACAGCGCTCACGCCTCCGACGACCACTGCCCCCTCAAGGGCAGCTATGATCCAGGCCACCAGCGGACCGGCCACGAGCATCGGCCCAATGCCCGGTATGGCGAATGCCGCCGAATCAAACAGCAGCCCCCAGAATCCACCCCAGAACGCTCCAATCTTGCCCCAGTACTTCATGCGATCGCCTGCGTTGTAATACCCCACGACATGTTCATCCGTGTGCGTATCTTTCGCGGCAATCGAAAGGCTCTTCATGTCGACACCGGCCTGCTGCAGTTCCATGACTGCGTGTTCGGCCTGCTCGTGAGTGTCATAGATGGCTACCACGGAAATGGCTACCACGGAATTGGTAATGCTCCTGTTCTTCTCCATATTCCCAAGTTGCAAGACATTCATTCAGGCCGCTGCTCCAGATATGCGGATAAAGCCGCAAAGACTGCTTGTTGACGAGTCAGCACCGTTCCTCTGTTATTGGGACGCACAAAAGCCACAGCGGGACCGTATAGTAGCCGCGTACTTATTGTTTCATTTAGAGGATTCTGGCGCTGAGCAATTGTGCACACAGGACGGCGGCGTTTTTTCGCATCTGCATTTGCCGCCTCAACTCTTCGTCTCCTGCTTTATGGCTTATGCGCGGCAGGCGCAGTAACCGAAGCCGGACGATCGGAATTTGATGTAAGTGAGCTGCCCGCAGGAGCCGGTTTGGCGGCCGGAATCTCCGTCCCGGCCGGGAAAATGAGAATCTGGATTGAACCCCAATCCGCATCCAGGTTTGGAGCTGCCTGTTTTCCCATTCCAAGCGTCTTGAGCAGGTCATTGTTAAATCCAAAGTTCCCGGCCAGATACTCGCGCACTACCATGGCCCTGGCCTCGGTGAGCACCAGATCTTTCTGGGTATCGCCTTCGATGCCCGTGGAAGCCACGACTACCGCAACTCCGAATTGATTCTGCGCCAGGAACTCTCCGGCGGCATCGAGTGACTTCTGGTTCTTCAACTTGGCCGAATCGCGGCCATCGAAGAGCTGCCTGGCCGTATAGGTAAATGACTTTACCGGCGTGCCCCGCGGAAGACCGCTAATGCTGTTCACGCCTATTTCTGCGGAGTCTTCGTATCCGCGCTTGTTGAAATAGCCGCGCAAGAAGAAGTTATGTTTCAGGGCCTCCATATTCTCTTGGAAGTCCGTTACTCCAGTCTGCGCCTGGAGCATCGTTTCATGCAGTGTGGTTGTAGTCTGTTCCAGGTTGCTGTAGAGTTGCCTGTCGTTTACCAGCGCTCCCACGGTTCCCTGTCCCGAATCGATTTTGGCGCTTACCGCGTTCAGATGCGCCGTCGCCAAAGTTGTATTGTTGATGGCCTGCTGGCTGCTGTCCAGAATGCCGCTCGTCTTCTTGAATAGATCCGACATCTGCAGCGGCGGTTCACTCGGGATGATCTCGCCATTGCTGACCTCGGCTTGCCCGGCGGATCCAAACGAAATGGCCACGTACTGATTACCCAATATTCCCGCGGTCTCGATCGAGGCTACAGAGTCGCGCTTGATAATCTCGTGCGTCGATTTGTCAAGGTACATGATGACCGTAATCTTTTCACCTGGCCTGTGAGGCAGCTCGATGGCGGTCACGGTTCCGCTGTGAACTCCGCCCACCTGCACGTCTGCTCCTTCAGCCAGGCCCGCCACATTGTCAAATTGCGCCTTAAGTTGATAAGTGGAGCGAAACAGATACTCCTTGCTCCCGATAATAAAGACTCCGGCAGCCAGAATTGCCAACGTGATCAGAATGAATGCTCCCAGCCGCGCGACTCTCGACATATATCCTCCTACGATTTCTGCAAAAATTCCTTCACAAACCCGATGTCGCTTTGCTGAAGGTCTTCAAACTTGCCCTCGATCACCACGCTGCCCTGATCCAACAGCGCCAAGCTGTTGGCAATCGTCCTGGCGCTATGCAGATCGTGAGTTACGACGATGGATGCCATCTGGCGTTCCCGCTGGAGCGTGAGAATCAAGTCGTTGATTTCCCCTGAGCTGATGGGATCGAGTCCTGCCGTGGGCTCGTCGAGAAGCAGAATCTCGGGTTCCAGCGCCAGCGCGCGCGCCAGGCCCACGCGCTTCCGCATCCCGCCCGAGATGTCGGAAGGCATCTTCTGAAGATCGCCTTCCATGCCCACCTCGGCCAGTAACTGCTTCACCCGCTCGCCACGCTCAGACCCGGACAGATCTCTCCGATGATGTTCGAGAGGGAAGGCTACGTTCTCGGCAACAGTCAGCGAATCGTAGAGCGCCGCTTGCTGAAACAGGAATCCCATCTTTTTTCTGATTTCGCCCAAGCGGTCAAGAGCCAGCCCGGCAATATCCTGCCCATAAATGCAAACCGATCCTGAGTCGGGCGTTTCGAGGCCAATGATAAGCCGCAGCAATACGCTTTTGCCGGTTCCGCTGCGTCCGAGCACCGCCAGGGTTTCTCCGCGGGTCACGCGCAAACTGATTCCATTGAGAACCCTGCGGCTTCCATAAGACTTTCGCAACTCCTTGACGGCAACTATAGGCGCACTGCTTTCTTCCTGAGAGTCCTTTTGCTTCATCGCAATGTCATGGGCTATGGCCATACTTGTCTCACGAATCGTTGCGTCAATGGTTAAGGGTTAAGGGAAGAAGACGAGAATGAATTTCACGAGCACAACATCGGCCAGAATCACGAAAAGCGATGCGAGCACCACTGAGTTAGTGGCCGCGCGGCCCACGCCCTCGGCGCCTCCGCGTGTGCGCATGCCCTCATAGCACGCTATCATTCCGATGATGAGGCCATAGACCGCGGTCTTGAAGGTGGGCGGCAGAAACACGTTGAAAGTGGAGCCTTTAAAGCCACTTTCGATGAACTGATGGAAGGAGAGCGGCTCAACCAGGGTTTGCGCAAACCAGCCTGTCAATAAGCCGCTTGCGTCGGCGGCAAGAGTCAAAAGCGGCATCATCAGAATGCAAGCCAGGATGCGCGTCGCCGCCAGCAGCCTGTAGGGATTGATAGCCGATGCCTCGATGGCGTCAATTTGCTCGGTCACTTTCATCGACGCCAGCTCCGCGCCAATGCCCGCGCCCACGCGCCCGCTCACGATCAGGCCGGTCATGATCGGACCCATTACCTGAATCACGGAGTACACAAGAGTTGCGGGAAACATCGATTTTGCGCCGAATCGACTGAGAGTGTAACGAGCTTCCAGCGAGATCACAACGCCGATCGCGGCGCCGGCCAATGCAACCAGGGGCAGAGACTTCGATCCAACCTCGTCAAGCTGCCGTATAAGTTCGCGGCCCTCATACGGCGGCGTCAGCGCCGCACAGAGAACCTTCCAGGAAAAAATGCCAAGATTGCCGAACCACTCAAAGAATTCGTTGGCCATCCTGCCAACGGAAGCTGCCACCGATAGCATGGGTATAACTCGCCGCCTGGGAAGCGGCGAACTGGCGCCTGCCACGGTAGTGAATTCGCTATTGTTCAATGGTAGGACCTGGCTCTGGCGAGCCGTGTGCATTGTTCTGATGCATGCGATGAAGCAGCGAGTGGAGTCCGCTATAGAGAAACTCCAAGGAAATGTTTCCGCCAGCGGAAATCAGCAAGCTATAGTTTCCCATGCGGAATGCGTCCTTTGCGCCATAACGGCCGGGATACCAGCCATAGACCGCGGTCAAGGAACCAGCATAAGGCGCGACCAGCGCAGGGAAAGAGAAGACGCGGTGGCCGTCATCGCCCCGGCGCGCCGTCAAGGTCGAAGTCACGGCGTGGCTCAGCCGTGGGAATATGCCTCGGCATTCACACCGATAGTACATGGAATCTTCCTTGAAGGCCTCTGACAGCGCATAACGCGTCGTTGTCCGAACCACGGCAATTCCATAGTGCGATCCGAATCTTCTGGCGTAACCCTCGACGCCTTGATTCCACTCCGGTGGCGCATTGCTTGCCTGGCTGATGCCTGCTGCTAATGCCGCTCCGGCAATTGGGTAGGGACCGAAGGCATCGAAAACGTAGTTGATGACCTTTGTCTTCTCCGTCGGGCGCACGTAGATCAGGTCAATCTGGCCTGAGTCTGTGCTGGCTACAGGACCGTAAGAGTCTGCTGAGTCAGGCAGTGATTGCGATCTTGCTGTCACGGGCAGGCCAGACAGAACGGCAGCAGCCAAAAGCAGCAGCATCACCCCGCGGATCTTTGCGCCGCAAGTATTTTCGATCGATCGGCTTCGCATCCTGCGCGGTGGAATACCGTGACAAATATGCAAGGACTGCAAAATTTGTCTTCTCATGGATAATGTCAAGTTTTCCCCGATCGACTTCGCATTTCGCAGGCATACTTTTCGCTGTCAGCGATATGTATGCTGGCATCAAATCGCACACGATATCATATTGACAGAACTGGGATTCCCAAGAATGGTCATATTTGCTCGGAACTGAAAACCGCCCTCTTAAGCAACCTGCCTTATCAGGTTGCTGGCCATTTTCCCATTTAACGGATTCTGACAGGATTTGCACGAGGTGAGCAAAACTATACAGACACGTGGATGAGTCGAGTCGATATTAATACTGGTTAAGTGTATTCACGCTCAAGGGCGTGGCAGTCTTCCCCAGCGTAACGCCTGTTATCCCAGGAGTTTAGCGGGGTCGCGTTACTCATGTCAGGTTGCGAGACGCGCTTCGAGCTTTTGGTTGGAAGCGGTTCCTCGGCGGTCTCAATGAATTATACGCCTATATCCGTTCATTCGAATCCAAGGGCTCTTTCCCTGACATTGGCCCACAACACCGGGCAAAGCGCATAAAGCGAGGCAATACTTTGAAAAATTGGGCTAAAAATATGACATTCGACCCCGTTGCATTTCTTGCGAAGGCTGGATTCGGCAGGCAACAAATTGAATTGCAGCCCAAAGAGACATTTTTCTCCCAGGGCGATTCAGCCGAAGCCATCTTCTATCTCGAGAGTGGCCGGGCCAAGCTCACGGTTGTTTCAGAGCGCGGCAAGGAAGCCACGATCACGTTTTACTCCCCTGGCGATTTTATTGGCGAGGGGGCGTTGACGGGAATTGTTGGTCCATGCATGGCGACGGCCTCTGCCGTGAACACATGCACCGCGATCAAGATCATGCGGGACGAGATGGTTCGCGTGATGCATGACGATCCTCAGTTCTCCGACTTCTTCATGAAGTTCTTGTTGGCCAAAAGTATTCGCACCCAGGCTGATCTGGTCGATCAACTCTTCAACTCCAGCGAAAAGCGCCTGGCGCGGGTTCTGCTGTTGATGGCGGAATTCGGCAAGCCAGACGAACGGGCAACCTACATCCCGCCCGTTTCACAGGAAACACTGGCGGAAATGATCGGCACCACGCGCTCCCGCGTCAGCTTCTTCATGAATCGTTTTCGCGCGCTCGGCCTTATCAGTTACAACGGCCGCATTCAGGTGCATAAGGCTCTGCTTAATGTTGTGCTTCTCGACCAATTGCCTGGGCACAACGCTCAGAGGCCAGCGCTTCCGGTCATTGGCCCCATCCTGAAGCCGATCATTCCCATTGTTGAAGTTCTTCTCAAACCCGTCGTTCCTATCCTCGCAACGATCCTGAAGCCAGTGAAACCAATTGTCGGAGCGATCAAACGTAAATTGGCTATGGTGGAAGAGACGGTTTTACCGTCAGAGCCTGTTAAACCAGACCTGGAAGCCTGATCCAGCAAGGATTGTCCGGCAAACATTGAAACAGCACCAAGACCGCGTGCCGCCCCGGCGCCATGATCCTGAAGATATGTTTTCGTTATTGATCCTGCCCTGAATGACTTTTACGCAGCCGCCCGCTTGGCGATGCGCATTCATAATCGCTGACGTTATAGCATTTAGGACTTGGTGTAGACCGAAACCTCACACTCAAGTGGCTTTTTCTCAAGGCCGCGCTCAATCTCGAAGTGCAACATTTCGCTTTGGGATGATGTTGCACTTCGAGATTGAGCGCGGCGGATTAAACTGGCGGGATTTTGTCGGAGATTCGGACAGTTTAGGGCCGGAATCATTAAAAACTTGGGCGGAGGTCATTTAAAAAGGAGTCATTGGCCTTCTGGAATCTCCGGCCTGGCGGAGTGAATCCCTTCGAGGTTCGCGGTTCTATTGCCTTTTCACCTCTGCACCTTACAGGAATCAGGATTGCGGAGCGGCTTTGCCTCTTTGCGGTTACCGTCGACTGGCCTTCGCCGCTGAGGCGGAAGTCAAAGCCGCCTGGCACGGCTTTGACAAAGGCGCATGAATGAGCGAACCGCTCTTATGCCGCGGGAAATGGAATATTCTGAAATCGCAGGCGACTGGCGCGTTTTGCAGATTCCGCGCTTCGAAGCCTTCATTCGCGCACTGGGCGCTTGTAAATGAACGCGCTGAAGCTCAATACGCCAACAGGAGTGCCGCTGCTTTCGTGCCCGCTCATTTGCCCAATCCGTTGCCGGAAGCCTCGCCGCATCGCATGGCCGGCCCTGCCGCCTGCCTGTCGCGGGAGCAGGCGCGCGCGCTGGCTCTCGAGGCCGGTTTCTCCGAGGCTGGATTGGTTGCTCTGCCTTACGCCCATGAGCAGCGGGACGCGGAGCGCTTCGAGGAGTGGGTGCGGGCGGGCCGCGCCGGCTCCATGCGCTACCTGGAGCGGAGGGGCGAGGATGGCCAGCTGCTGCGGACGCGGATTCCCTTTCCCTGGGCGCGCTCGGTCGTGGTTTGTCTGGCCAACTACGACAGCCCACAGCCGCGTTCGACCGATCCGGCCGCTGAGGGAGCGGGCTGGATTGCGCGCTACGCCTGGTCAAGCAAAGTGGATGCGGCCCGAGAGGGCAGGCCCGGTGCGCGGCGGCCGAGCGATTATCACAAAGTGCTGCTGAAGCGGATGAAGGCCGTGGAGGCGCGGCTCCGCGAACAGTTGGGAGAGTTCGAGGCGCGGGCCTACGTGGACACCGGCCCTGTGGTGGAGCGGGCGCTGGCGGCCGAGGCCGGGCTGGGGTGGACGGGCAAAAACACCTGCCTGATCCATCCCCGGCTGGGATCATACGGATTTTTGGCGGTGCTGATGACCTCGCTGGAAGCACGAATAGAGAAGGCGCCGCTTACCGTGCCCGACGGCTGCGGGAACTGCCGCCGCTGCCTGGAGGCCTGCCCGACCAAGGCGCTGATTGCCCCTTACCAGATGGATGCGTCGCGCTGCATCGCCTACTTGACCATCGAGCACCGCGGACCGATTGCGCCGGAACTCATGGAGGGCATGGGACGGCAGGTCTTCGGCTGTGACATCTGCCAAGACGTTTGCCCCTGGAATCGCAAGGCCGCGGTGAATTCGAAGCCGGAAGGCACGGACCTGGACCTAAACCTGGAGCTAAACCCGGAACTGGAGGCTCGCCCGGAGCTGGTCAACCCGGCGCTGGAGTGGCTGGCCTCCATGGATGAGGCGGAGTTCGAGCGGCAGTTCAATGGCTCACCGCTGCGCAGGGCGAGATTCCTGGGGCTCAGGCGCAATGTGGCGATTGCGATGGGCAACAGCGGAATCAGCCGTTTTGTGCCCCGGCTGGAAAGCTGGGAGACCGAATCGTCCGCCGGGGCTGCGGACGAAGGGCTGCGCACGGCGGCGCGCTGGGCTCTCGGCAGGCTTCGGGGACGCGCAACGGTCAAGTAAAACGGTTTGAATACAATTGAATCCAGCTCTCAGGGACGGGCTAAATCCCGCCCCCTTCAAAACTCATAGTTATTAATAGGTTTTTAGATAAACCCACTCCATAGTCGCGTTTCACTTTACACCTATCCCAAAAGTGCCATAGCCCCACGTCCTCAACCAATCTTCCAAATTTCCTCCCGAGCCAGGTAGAGAAAAGACTCCCGCCTGCCGATAACCGAATCGGAGCGGCACTGGCAGAGCGCGAATTGAGACGGGCGGCCGGGGTGGCAAGGCGCACCTGGTGTACCGAAGCAGCAGGGCGAATCAGGCGTACGGAGACGAAGAATGGTAGGCCAATTCCAAATGGAGAGCGGTTCAACGATGCAGGGAAGCGGGGAAACCATTCCAGGCTTCGAGCCGAATCCTACGGAAGAGGCTTGGCGGTTCGGCAACGCGACTCCGCAGCATCTGAGAGAAGATTTTCAACCTGATCCGCTTTTCTTTGAAGAAAGCTGGACCCTGGGCCTGCCAGCCGCGACAAAGAATTGGAAGCGGAGACAGCAGGGGCAGGCGGATCGCGAGCGCCAGAGCAGTAAATTGAGGGAACGGAAGTTCGATAACATCGGAACCCAAAGCTTCCTGCAGGAGCGTGCATGGTACTCGGAGCATTTCTCCCCGGCCCAGGCAGCCGTAATCGCCGAAAACCCCGACGCCGGAGGGCCGGCAGAGCCTCTTGTAGAGCCTGCCGCGCAAACGGGAAACCAGGCTCCGCGGGAATGGGAAAGATTTGCCGGGGAGTGCGAGATCCATCAGGAGGCCACTTATTCGATGACGCCGCGCCGCGCCTGCCGCCTGCTGGGAGTGACCGCAACCAGCACCGGGGAGCAGATCAAGGCCGCGTACCGGCGAATGGCGAGCCAGTGGCATCCTGACCGGCTCGAACGCGGAACCGAGCAAGTGCGCCGGATGGCCACCGAACAGATGGCCGCAATCAACGAGGCCTATAGCCTGCTGCGCAGCAGCCCGCGGCAGCAAGCCGCCTGATCCACGACGCCAACGGCTCAAACCACGCCGTGCAAATGCACCCAGCAGCAAGGTGAAACCCTCACATCTCCGGCCCTTGAATGCCGTTGCTGAAGCTCTGACCACATGATCGCGTGCTCTGCGATAGAGCTTTGGTTTCCCCCTAGGCGCAAAAACAAAGGAGCACCGAGGGTGGCGCGCCCAGCTTTGGTACAACTTCGTCGCAATCTTTTCCCGATGGATCAATGAGTTTCGTGGCGCTTTGCTGCCGGAGCGGGCGCATTGAGAAAGATATTGAAGGCCGCTTCCAACTGGCGCAAGGCCGCTTCCTTGCTGAGCCGGTAGGCGCGGGGGTGGGTGATGAGCATGATGGTCGTGCCGTGAAGGCAGGCCAAAATCTGGTGCAGGCGCTCCTCGACCAGCTCGTCTGAGGTGCCCGGCGGCAAAGCAAGTTTGAGATTCTTGCGAAAATACGAGATCGCCGGATTGGCGGTGGCGTTGCGCATCTCCTGGCCGGGAACTTCCACCGCCGCGCTGACCGTACTGATTGCGGGACTGAGCACAACCGGCGCAACCAATCAGAAGATGCTCTTTCGCATTGTGGGCGCGATCATCGGCGGAGTCGTCTTCGGCATTGGCTGCATCGTATGCGTCTACCCCTTTGCCGACACCGCTCTGCCCTTTCTGCTTTCGGTTGCCTGCGTCTCGTTTCTTGGCGCCTGGATTGCGCGCAGCGCTCACCTGGGCTACGTCGGCCTGCAGATTGTCTTCTCGTTTTACCTGGTCGCGTTTCAGGAGTACGGCGTTCCCCTGCCTGGCCTGATGTCCATTGCCGGTGCGCTCCACGGCTTCGCGGCTCCCATCCAAATGACGATAGGAAGGGATCGGGTTGTGGGAAACCGGCCCGGACGCCGGAGGCTGCCGTCCGGGCGTGTACTCGGCGAGCGCCTCCATTCCACGGAAAAATAATCCGGCGGGCGCTCTGCCTCAAGCCGTTGGCGGTAACTTATTGATCCGGCCAGAAAGGATTGCGATTATGCGGCATAGCTCACGTCCGGGTGGTGGAAATAGCGTTCAACTCTGGCAGGTTGTTTCTGGATGCTGCGCAGGGCTTTGGAAGTGGTCTTGACGAG
>Ga0224555_1000177_pt1 | contig 92275 bp, 90 predicted proteins | sample 714S23034metaG_FD_180687 | JGI IMG/M metagenome (GOLD analysis project Ga0224555, IMG submission 180687) | Peat soil microbial communities from Stordalen Mire, Sweden - 717 S2 30-34 | ecosystem: Environmental > Terrestrial > Soil > Wetlands > Peat | place: Sweden: Norrbotten County, Stordalen... | reverse complement strand
CAGGAGCAGCGGGGTGTCCCGGTCAATGGGGACGAAACGAATAGCCATGCTTTTCAGACGCGCCAACTCCGTTGCCGTTCAAATCCCAACAAAAAAATCCTGCGCTAAGTCCGACAGGCTGCTAGAAAAAAATGACGAGGGTTATCAAGAAATCTCAAAAATTTTAATTAACTACCTTTTTGACTTTGAAAACTTTTCTCCTCTTGCAAGGACTAAAGATGTCAGAATCTATAGGATTTACGATTCAGGAATGATGGAGATAGGGACAGATACGGCTGGCGGACAAAGCTATAAACGCCCTTTTTATTTTAGCGTGGTTTCAACAAATATGACGTTTGTGGGCGATAATCCGCCTGCAGGTGGACCCACCAATTTCATTTGTGATCTCGACCGAATAAAGGAACCAATCGAACAGCTTAAGAACCCAAATATTCTAATCTTCTGCTTTGGTATGTTCTTCTTGGGAACACTTGTTGAAATCGCGGCGTTTTTTATTGAATCGAAAGAACCGCATAACCCAATTGGCCAGCATGTAAATGAGGTTAAAAAGGAGGCCGCCGACTCCTCCTCAAAAGCAGATGGAGAAGCCCGCCCTGCTCCCACGAAAGAGGAAAATCATCCGCCGTCCCCTTGAAAATTGGCGCGACCGGGTTTGCCGGACGGGGATTTATTTTCCGGCGAGCGAAGTTTTTGGCGACGGCAAATGCAGGATCCGGCCTGCCACCATGAATTCACCTTCGCCCTGATGATGAATCGTCCGGGGCCGTTTCCGCGCCGGGTCAATCCACGCCTGGACGACCTCCAGGATGAAGAAGTTGTATTGGGCGGCCAGTTTCGCATCCCTGACCTTGCATTCCAGGCTGGCATAACATTCGGCGATGAGCGGGGCCTTGACGCGCGCGGCGGGCACGGGCGTGAGGCCAAAGACCTTGAACTTGTCCACGCGCCGGCCCGAAGTGTTCCCGCAGCCCACCACCGTTTCCGCCAGCTCCACCGTGGGGATGTTGATCACGCATTCCCGGGTCGCCTTGAGGCTGGCAAACGAGCAGTTCCGGTTGCTGACCACGCAACCCACGAGCGGCGGCGTGAACTCCATCATCAGATGCCACGACATGGGCATGACGTTCGCCCGCCCGGCGCGGGCGGTGGTGAGCAGCACGACCGGGCCGGGTTCGAGCAGCCGATAGACTTCGGACAGGGGAAAGGTGGTTTTCTTCATCGGGGATTGATGACGCAAAATGTTATGCCGGCACCAATTCGATTTTAACCTTACGCCCCAATGCCCGGGCAGCTTTGCCCAGAGTGTTCAGTGTGACCGAGGAGTTGGAAGCATCCAGCAGCCGGTCCACCGCCGCGCGGCTGGTTTTCATCCGGGCCGCCATTTCCGACTTGGAGACCGATTTTTCCTCCAGCAGGCGGCTGATTTGCAGGCTCATGGCCTGCTTGAGCGCGCGCGCCTCGACTTCACCCAGGAGGCCCTGTTCTTTCAGGAAATCCCGGAAATCACTTCCGCGATGTGTTCTTTTGCTCATAAATTTAGCAGATATTGTTTTTTACGTTTCTTCGCCAATTCCAGTTCGTCTTGCGGCGTCCGCTGCTGTTTCTTGATGAAACCGTGCAGCAGGACAATTTCCTCATCCACCACCGCAAACAGCGTCCGCGCGTTGCGGTGGCTTAACCGGGAACGGACTTCCCAAAGACCGTCACCCAAATTGTCAACCAGCGGCTTTCCGACCGGCCACGCATATTGCACCGTCAAAATGTCCGTGCCGATAACCTTGCAGTCCTCTTTCGACAATTCTTTCAGCCATTCCCGCACCGGTTCATTGCCCGCCTCCGTCTTGAAAAAGACGACGTTAAGCGGGCGTTCAGCTTTCATCTGTAAAGCAGTGTATCAAAATTGATACATTTGTCAACCGGAAAAGTTTCGTGTTTTTGGTGTGTTTCGTGGTTTCAACTGCTTTTTAAAGGCTTATTTTTGCTGACGTCTTTTGGGAAAAAGGCGCGCCCAATATCCGGATATGGAATGTCTGAAAATCACGGCTAAAACCACAATGACCAACCCCGCGAGAATCAGGTAAAGCGCCGTGGGGCCCAGCCAGGCTTCGAGCAGTTTCCACTTCTTCCCGAAAAAATATCCGATCAGGATGTAAGTGGTGGAATAGGCCGCCGACCCTGTGACATTGTAAAAGAGAAAAGTGCGCCATTGCATTTTCGACATGCCAGCCAGCAGATTGACCATGACGGGCGGAAACAAAAAGATGAACCGGGCGATAAATACCGTCTTGGCACCATGACGTTTGAAAAATCGTTCGGGCCACTTTAGCCTTTTAGGCGTGAGATGGAGCCAGCGGATTTTTTCCAGGCCGCCCTGGCCCAACCGCCGCCCCAGCCAGAAGGCACAGATGCCGCCCAGAAAGCAGGCCACCGTTCCGGCCACCACGGGTTCCCATATCGAATCCTCAGTTTTTCCCAGAACAAATCCGGCCCCCAAAAGAATCGTTTCACCCGGTAGTGGAAAACCGAGGTTGTTCAAAAACGCGACAATGAAGACGAGCACATATCCGTAATGCGGAATGTGGGGCAGTAGATCATGCAGCCAGTGGAGCATATTCACCGCTCTTGTTTGATTACCAACTACTTGTGCCAGGCTTTCCTGAGTGATGCCGGGAAGGATTGTCCCGGCCTAACTTTTAGCTCTGTGACCATTCCTTTTGAAACCAGTTCCTCCAAGACTGCGCATCCTTTCTCTATGCGATCTTGAGGCGTTTGAGCACCGGGACTTTAGCAAAATCCAGGACGAATGCAAAGACGACTGCCCCCACGAGTATTCCTCCCACAACAAATATAGGCAGGGGAGCCATGGCAATTCCGCAAGTTGCCAGCGCTGAGGCAATCAGCAGATCAACTACAGACGATCCGATGAGCCACCGGCTTGGACAAGAGGACACCAGGCGATGGCGTTCACGATTCGTATAGGTCGTTGCTTGATTGCCGAACACGATGACCACGAAGGCCACGGTTCTCAGCGTTTCGATTCCAAAACCCAGGCGGAATTCGGCAATGGCCAGGACGGCGATGCAAAAGACCAGTTCGGAAATTCCCATGAATACACCCGCCATCGTCAATTGGCCGATTCGCCAGGCATTGGGCATCGGGGACGGTCGTACGTTGTCGGTCGCCAAAGACATGCCGAGGAGGTCACCGGTGAGCATTATGATAACCATCAATAAGGGAGTCAGGATTGCGTGTCCGGTCATAACCAGACCCATCACCAGAAAGAGCACCTGCACCGTTTTCTTGGTAACTGAGTTTAGCGCATAAGTCAGGATGCGCTGGAACGTCAGGCGGCCTTCCCTTACCGAAGCGACGATACCGCTGAGTCCTGGTTTGGTCAGCACGATGCCGGCTGCTGATTTGGCAACATCGGTTGCGGTTGAAACCGCGATTCCCATCTGCGCCTGGCGCAACGCCGGCGCGTCGTTGGCGCCGTCGCCGCACATGCCAACAATGTGGCCGCTCTTCTGGAACGCCTTGACGAGGTCGTATTTTCCCTCCGGGAGGACGCCGGCGAAGACAGCGAAATCCTCGGGGTGTACGCCGTCAGGGATTTGTCCAGAGGGACAGACAGCTCCATCGAGACCTACCGCGTGAGCCACGATGGCTGCCGTCGCCGGGGCATCGCCGGTCACCATGACGGTGCGGACGCCCAACGCGCGCAACTCCGCAATGAGCGCCGCCGAATCCGTTCGAGGCGGATCGCTGAGAGCGATGATTCCCGCGAGCTTCATCGCCCCCGGCGGACCCATGGCGACCGCCAGCACCCGAAAGCCCTGTGCCTCCAGTTGGTTCGCTATGGTGGACGCATCGGGAGGTGGTTGCGTGAGGCCCATGACCGCGGCAAAGGCTCCTTTCAGGACACGCACCGTGGCGCCGCCCGGATCCACAGCCGTGGCTTCGGACATCTTCGTGGCGGAATCGAACGGCACAAATTTACTCAGTTTCGGCAGGTCGGAGACGACGGCCTGCGAGGCGGCGGAGCGAATGGCCGCGTCCACGGGATCCTGCCCGCCATCCGAGCTGGCGAGGGCGGCCATTCCCAGAACGTGTGCTTCGTCAAAGCCGGGCATGGGGTGTACGGCGGTCACCTTCAGCTCGTTACGCGTGAGCGTGCCGGTTTTATCCGCGCAGAGGACCTCAATGCTTGCCGCTTCATCCACGGCAGAGAGCCGCGTTGGCAGGACACCCAGATGTGCCAAAGCCCGCGCACCGAGCGCCGCCGCAAGTGTAAAGGTGGCCGGCAGCGCCACTGGGATGGACGCCAGAACCGCCGTGAGCACCAGGGGAATGATCTCGCCAACCGGCAGCTTGAGAGCGGAGGCATACCCCACCAGCATCACAATGAGGACGCCATTGAACATGGCGAGATTGCGCACCACGCGCAGAACGGCCTTCTGCTGCGAACTTTCGACGTGCGCGGTGCGAACCAGCTCCGCGGTGCGTCCAAACTTTGTGCGCGCTCCGGTCGCTGTAACCTCCGCAACGGCTTCGCCGCGCCGCACCAGCGCTCCGGCAAATGTTTCGAGGCCCGGCCCGGCTTCGATGGGTATTGATTCGCCGGTGAGCATGGACTGATCGAGCAGAATCTGGCCTTCTGTCAGACGCACATCGGCGGCAACCACGGCGCCGAGCGACAGTTTCACCATATCGCCAGGCACGAGTCCGACCGCGGGGATGGTCGCCCAAACATTGTCGCGACGGACCGACGCGTTCAGCGCGAGCCGCGACCTCAGTGCGGCGAGAGTCGCCTGGGCGCGTCCTTCCTGGAAGAACCCGAGCGCAGCGTTGAAAACCAGGAGCACCGCGATGATCGCAGCCTCCACGTACTTGCCCAGGACAAGTTCCAGCACGATCGCAGCCTCGAGCATCCAGGGAACCGGCGCCCAGAGCTTGGTCAGCGCCCGGCGTAATGGATGCAGAGCCGTGTCGGGCACTGCGTTTGGACCGAACTGCTCGAGCCGGCGGCGGGCTTCATCGCTCGTGAGACCGGTCGAGAGAGGGAAATCCTTAACGGACGATTGCGGAGTGATTGAGGCATTCATACCAGCAGGTGATCATTGTGTTCCGGTACTCGTAGCGTTGTCGTCTTGCATTGTAAAACGTGATTTGGAAACGGTGCCGGCATCGTCGTTCAAGCGGCCGGTCCGGGCACCTTGAACGCAAAGGCGAAGAACGCGGCCACGCCCAGAAAGACAAACGCCACGAGATAGTTCCACGCTGGTTTCTCCTTCAGAAACGTGGTGGCGAAAACGATGAAGACGATGATGGTGACGATCTCTTGAATGTTTGAATCTTCATGGCGTCAACCCGGAATTAAACCGGTGTCACAGGCACACGCTGCAAATCGGCATTTCGCAAAGCACATTTGGCTCCGCACCGCCCGCCCAATGCAGCGCCCAGCAAACCGATCAGCAGCGCAAAAAAGGACCACCTGGCGGCACACGAAAGATGGTGTGCGGCCTGGCCGACGGTTGCTTTGGCTTTTTGTTCGGCCTCCGCTTTAATCTTGTCCAATTCCGCCTGGAGATTTTTGTGGGATGTGGTCCAGGCATCAATGGTGGTCGTGGCGTCCGCTGCGCTCATTTCCGTGTAAACTATCAGGGCGTTGATCGCCTCCATGCGATTGGCCTGAAAGGCGGCGGTATTTCCGGGCGCAAATAATTTGGCCACGGCAAAGCCGACTTCGCGTTGGGCGCGGATGCCGGCCTTGGGCGCGGCATTGGTCGGGATGGATTGAACGGCTTCCTCAACGAAGCTGCAAAGTTGATCGTGGCTGCGTTTGGCCGCTGTCGTTGCCACATCCCGTCCGGCGAAGACAACCGCTTGGCGACCGATGCCCAAGCCATCACCCTGAATTTTCATTACCCGGCCCAACGCCAGGCCAGTGCCCAGAGCAAGCAAAGGGAGTGTGATGATCAAAGTAAGACTCCAAACAAGAACGCCATGCACCAAGCCACTTTTCGGACAGCCGGAGAAACGTCCCGCAACCCAGCCGCCAAAGGACAAGGCGATGATGGCAAAGAGGCTCCAGACTATGGCCGATCCCACACTAAAAGTTGCGACCGGATTGGTGTCCGTCATGGGCCTGAAAATCGCCAGACCGGCGCCAACGCCCAGAACGGTCAGGAGCAAATGAATGCCAAGCGCGGCAATCGTGCCTGCCAGAACCACCCCCCAACATAAGGAGTGATGCAAACAGCGATTGCCTGGGGTTGGAATTGTTTCAACGGTTGTCGGAACTGATGGGTCACAGGTCATAGCGCGACAATAAGCTGGAATACTTTGCGGAATCTATGGGGTATAACCCTACCGCGTATCGATGAGAGCGCTCACCTGAAAGTTGATTCAGCCGGGCGTGGCGCTCAAGGAATGGCCGCGGTCGTTCCATGCGAAACATCCCAGCTGCCACCCAATGCTTTGATCAACTGGACGCTCGCTGTCATCTGTTCCATCCGGAGGTTCAGCGCCGTCCGCTGATTGCTCAACAGGGCGGTTTGCGCGGCAATCACATCGAGGTAAATGTCCAGGCCGGCTTGGTAGCGGGCGTTGGCAAGCGTCAGGTAGCGCTGCGACGATTCGACGGCGGCATTCTGTTGTTGAAGTTCCTGGGACAGGATTCGCAGCGTTGACAGATTGTCTTCGACTTCTTGAAAAGCGGTGAGCACGGTCTGACGGTAGTTCGCGACCGTGCCCCGGTATTTCGCCCGGGCTTGTTCGGTAACGGCTTTGCGTAATCCGGCGTCAAAAAGTGTTTGCGCCAGCGACGCGCCGACGGACCAGACCAGACCCGGCCCGGAAAAAAGATTTTCCACGGAGGTGCTCTGGTATCCCGCCGAGCCGCTCAAAGTGATGGTTGGAAAATAAGCCGCGCGCGCCACGCCGATTTGCGCGTTTGCCTCCGCGACGCGGCGTTCAGCGGCGGCGACGTCAGGACGGCGTTCGAGCAGTTGCGACGGAACGCCGAAGGGAATGGCGACGGGTTTTGCGGCCAGTGGATCGGTGGCGATGGAAAAGGATGAAGCCGGCTGGCCGAGGAGCATCGCGATGGCGTGTTCGAGTTGCGCGCGCTGGATGCCGAGGTCGGTGGCCTGCGCGAGCGTGGTGTTGAGTTGCGTTTCGGCTTGCGCGACATCCTGGCCGGACGCCATGCCCGCGTCATACTGGGCCTGGGTCAGCTTGAGCGACTCCTGATAAGCGAGCACCATTGCATCCAAAAGCTGCTTCTGGGCATCCACCACGCGAAGCTGAAAATAATCCATCGCCACTTCCGCCTGAACCGTCAGCCGCACATTTTCGAGATCGGCCAGCGTGGCTTGCGCTTCCAGCGAATTTGCCTTCACCGTGTTGCGGATGCGGCCCCAGAAATCCAACTCCCAGGAGGCGTCAAATGGCAGCGAGTATTCGGTGAAGGTGGAAGAAGTCGGCGGACTCGACAGGGATGACTGTCGTGATCTCGTGACCGAAGGATTGGCGCTCACGGTTGGGAAATACTGCGACCGGGCTTGTTTCACCACGGCTCGCGCGGCGAGGAAATTGGCGAGCGCCGCGGCGACGGTCTGGTTGGAAACGACCACCTGGCTTTCGAAAGCATTCAACTCCGGCTCATGGAACATTTCCCACCACTGGCCACGGATCATATCGTCCTTTGGCTCGGCGGTTTTCCAGCCATCAGTTTCCTTGGATTGCTCCGGGGTCAATTCTTTGAAAGCTACCGGTGTTTGGACGGACGGTTTCGCATACTTTGGCGCGAAGCTGCATCCGGCGAACAGAACCATGCACACCAGTGTAACTACTGTCATTCTAGTTTCCGTTTTGAGCAGTGGGATCATGGTTTTCATGGAATGGCTCATGGCTACCCCCTGAAGATGTCGAATGGCTCGATTTTGAGGACCTTGCGTATTCCGATATAGCTCGATATTGCGGCGATCAGCAAGACCATGCCGAAGGCCAGCCCGAGGTTCCAGAACGTGATCATCGCTGCGTAGTTGGGGAGCCGGGATTTGGCAATCGCGATCATGAGTGTTACCAGGCCGATGCCCAGACCATAGCCGGTCAGCGCCGTAAAGGTCGCCATGAACAGGATCATATAGACCAGCTCGCGCCCTTTGGCGCCGATGGCTTTCAGCGCGCCAAATTTCTCCAGGTTTTCAAGGATGAACGTATAAAACGTCTGGCCCGAGATGGACAGTCCTACAATAAAGGCGATGATGGTCATCAACAGGATGTTGGTGCCAATACCGGTCTTGTACACATAGTAATCGGAAATACGTTTATTGAATTCCCCCTTGGTAAAGGCGACATAGCCGAGCTTGGCGACCTGCTGCTTGATGCCGGCCACGGCTGCGTCGTTCTTCGGCTGCACCAGAACGTAGGACATGGTGAAACGCGTCGAAGGGAGGTATTCGATCGCGCGGTTGTAGGTGGTATAGAGCGTCGGGACGCCATTCAGTCCGTTTGAGACGACCCGGGCGATGCCCACAATCGTGCCGCGGTGATCATTGAGTTCAAATGAGGTGCCGATCTTCGGGTTCTCCAGTTTCGAGAATTCAGCGTCATCCACCACGAAGAACGTGTTGTCGGCATAGATGTCCTGAATATTGCCCTGTTCAAGTTCGGGCCGGCCAAACAGGCTTTCATCGTCCAGGCCGACGACACTGACTGCTTGATAGGTGCCGCTCGCGAGCTTGACCAGCGCGCCACCCATAAAAAGCGGCACCGCATAGCTGACCCCGTCCATGCTGCGCGCCGCGTCCAGCACGTAGCCCGGCATGGGGATCGGACTGGTGGCTGTATTGACCGCTGGGTCCATGATCCACATCGTCGCACCGATATTGGTGACCGGCGAAAAGGCGCGGTTGAGAATGCCGGCGAACATCGCGGTCATTTCCATCATCAGGAACACGGCGAAGGTGATCCCGATCAACAGCGCGAAAAACTTGCCCCGGTCATTCACCAGCAGTTTGAAGCCAATCCGCAGGATGCCACTGTACTTCATGGCGCCCCGCCTTTCCACCAGCCCGCACAACCGCCTGACATCGCAATAATCGTGCCGAGGCCTGCGTCTCGCTGGACTGATGATCGAATTTTTTTCATCGCATTCGCTCTGACTATTTCTGCCCGATGAAGACATCCACCATCTGGCCCGGATAGACCGGGGCGTCCTTTTTCTCGAATCGGAAAATCACCGGGAGCACCCGCAAGTCCACTTGCTCCTGCTTCTGATTAGACAGCTCGATCTTGGGCGAGACATAAGGCTGCACCCGGACGAACTCCAGCGGCACCTTGATATCCGTCCCCATGATCTGCATCTGCGCCTGAATATGCCACTTTGACGGTAGGCGTGAGACCAGTATTTCGTCAATATAACAGCGCACGTCCATATAATCTTGCGGCCCGCTCATGACCACGAGCGGGTCGAATAACTCCGTATAAGTGTCATAGGCACCCTGCGACGACACATAGCTGCCGACCGCGGCGTTGATGGACAGCACGACTCCATCAACCGGCGCTTTGACCGAATAATATTGCAGCAGCGCGTTGGCTGCCTTCAATGTGGCTGCCGCCTGAATGACGGCATCTTCCGCAGTATCCAGCACATCCTTGCTGATTGATTTCGGGTCAATGTCATAGGAGGCGCGGCGCTTGTCGTACTGGTCGCGGGCCGCTTTCAGGTTGGCTTCGGCCAGTTCCGTGTTTGCTCTCTGCACGGAATCCTCAATGGTAAATAGCGGTGTGCCGGCTGACACCTGTTGGCCCTCATGCACCAGCACCTGGGTGATCGGGCCGGAAACTTCCGGAAAGATATTGATGTTGGCCCCGTTCGGCTGTTCGCTCTCAATCATGCCATTGGCATAGATGGCCGACTCGAAAGGGTTGCTGACCGGTTTAAACACCGGTGGCTGGGCTTTCCTCTCCATGCCAAAAATGTAGGCGGCGACCAGTCCGGCCAGGATTCCGATGATGGCGATGGCAAAGATGATCTTGTTTCCTATTGTCGTCTTGGGCGCGGCGGCTTTGGTTTCAGTCTTGGTCTCGTCTGTTTTGACTTCGGGTTTATGTTCAGCTTCGGCTTTAGGTTTACTCCCGGCTTTGGCCTCAGTTTTGGGTTCAGGCTTAACTTCGGTTTTAGGTTCGGTTTTGGTTTCAGTCTTAGTCTCGGCTTCTTTGGCTTCAGGTTTACGTTCAGCTTCGGCTTCAGGTTTAAGCTCGGTTGCTTTGGCTTCGGACTTAGGTTCGGCTGCTCCGACTTCAGGTTTAGGCTCGTCTGGATTCATTCGGTTCCCTTGTCTTCAGCGGTGAGATGTCCATCTTCCATGTGGAGTATCCGGTCCGCATATTCGTTGATGCGCGCATCATGGGTGACAATCAGGATGCAGCGCTTTTCATTGAGAATTTTCTCTTTGACGAAGGCGATGATCATCCTCCCGGTGTCACCGTCCAGGGAGGCGGTCGGTTCGTCGAGAATCAGGATTTCTGGACGGCTGATGATCGCGCGCGCGATGGCCACGCGCTGTTGCTCGCCGCCCGAAAGCTTTACGGGGAGAATCCCGCCCCGGCCTTTCAATCCGACGATCTCGAGGTATTGGGTGGCCTCGGTGATGGATTCATTCCAGTTGCGCTGTTTCAAGATCAACGGAATCGCGACATTCTCGGCCGTGGTCAGCCGTGGAAAAAGATGGTAATCCTGAAATACAAAACCAATGGTGTTCAGACGGAAGTCAGCCAACTGGTCATTGTTCAGCGTCCAGATATCGGCCCCTTTGACAACCACCTTGCCGGCGTTGGGACGCAGGATGCCGGAGAGCATGCTGAGCATCGTGGTCTTGCCGCTGCCGGAGGGCCCGACGATGAACAACATCTCGCCAAAGTGAGCGACCAGCGCGACCTTATTCACGGCCGTCATTTTGGTATCGCCTTCGCCAAACCATTTGGTCAGATCAGTTGCGACGATCGCCTGATTCTCCATAGGTTTTACGCTGTTGGAGCTCACAGGCATAGCCGGCATTATTTCTCGGACACCGCGCTCAAAACTCCCTCATCCTGCACCAGCGTCCATTTGCTGTCCGGATTGTATTCCTTCATCGCCGCCGCTATCCGACAGGTCTTTTCGCCAAAATTGCGCTGGAACACTTTGCCGTCCTGATTGACGATAAAGGTCATGATGCCCGACTGGTCCCAATGCTCCGGATAAGCCACCAGTGCGAATCCACCCGTCAAGTTGCCGTGGCTCAGGTAATCCATTTTCCCGCCGGGCGCAGCCTTGCCTTGCCGGGTCAGAATTCTGAAATAATAACCGTGGAACGGATGTGGACCCGCACCCTTATGTTTGACGTAACCCTCGGCATGAGCTTCCGCCACCAAAGGCCCGAATGGGCTAGCCGGTTCGTTCTCCACCGCCGGCCAGTAGAGGCCATCCTTCTTTCCGGGCGTGCTCTTGAATTTCTGCGCGTACTGCACTACTCCATCCGCGTCCGGGTTCGCGCTGGCGTACTGTCGTTGCGCGGTCACATAAGCCCGGCAAACGCCAATGGCGTGGAGTTCGTCCTTCCCGATGTGCCGGTTGATGATCTCCTCCTTGCCCGCCGCCGTGTCGAAATGCCATTGCCCGTCTGCTTTCACCAGCGGAATCGGCATCGGCCAGTTGTTCGTGCCGACTTCAAAAGTGATTTTGTCCTCACCTTCTTTCACCGGGTTGCAGCTCTGCGCCATGGCTGCGGCGAACCGCTGTGCATTATTCGCGTCCTGCACTTTGTCGCCGGTTGAAAGTTCTTGATACACCGGGCCGAAAATTTCGTTCAAGGCCGCTGTATCCCTGGCTTCGGCAGCCGCCTGCAAGGCTTTTACGGCCTCATCCGGCGAGGCGAACAACCGTTGCGCGACCACAGGTTTTTGTGGCGCTGCTTCCGGCTCCGCCGCCTGAAGGTTCGCCGGCAAAATACCCCAGGCACCCGCCAACAGTGCGATGGTCAAAAGGCTGGGGAAACGTGTCAATAGGTTTGAAAAGTTCATAGATATAGATTTGTCAGGTTTGTTTTCGTGCAATCAGTTATGCGGTTCACCGCTTACCTCCACCGCCGCCGCCACCCGCATGTCCGCCGGCGCTGGGATGCGCTGCCGCACGACTTGCAGCTCCGCGGTCACTATAACCATGCACATAGCGCCCCCGGTCATAGCCGCCGCCACCTCCCCACCACCCGCCGTCACCCCACCACCCACCGCCGCCATAACCTCCGCCGCCGTCCACCCAACCCACACATCCCGTCAAGGTCACCAACAGCGTAATCCCCAGCACAGTCACCAGCCCAATCTTGAGCCGGTTAACCGGACCGTTCGTCTGGTTCATACGGAACTTCCCTTCGCGGGAGAAATCAAAAATCAAGTCGCCGGACGTCAACTCCTTTTTCGGTATAATTTTCATGCGCGATAAAATAACCTTGGAAACCTTCCCGCCGCTATGGGGTGTAACCCTACCGTGCTATGGGAGGCGCTCCTGCCGAAAGCTGACCCGGCCGTCCGTCGCTTGATGGCAAGGGGTGGTCAGCACACGAACAAACTGGATGTCCCGGAGGCGCTGCCTGAATGTAAACCCTGGTTTCCCAGCTGTGCGCGGCGAGTCATAAAACTTCCAACTGCCTCACCACCTTTTTTAGAGCATAACCGGAAGGCTCAGGCTCAGGTCAACTTGACCACCATCTTGTCCTTCAGCTTTAACTATCCCGCTTCTGGCTGGCTTGACGCATTTGATCCTGCTCCGCTCCGGCGATGCCTTCATCAACCAGTCTCTCATTGTCGCTTCGCCCCTCGTCGTCCTCATCGGCACTGGGGGCCACTGGCACTTTACTGCCTTCTGAACCCGGCACCGGGTCCCAGCGTTCGGATTCGGGCGCTGATTCAAGGACTGCCTCTTTCGGGTCCGTGTCCGGTTCGCCCGTCAATTCCCGTTTGGCCTGTTCCCAATCGGATTTCGACACCTCCTGCGCGGAACGGCCGTTGATGACCGCCAGTTCAATCGCGCGCTCCCGCACCATCTTGCGATTCACCGTGCCGATGCCGGCGGAATTTTCGGTCAAGACACCTTGTTTCAATGGATTTGTTTTCATGGGCTGATAATTACCGTCCGTGCGAAAATGTTTGTGAGTTATGCGTTGTTTTTATTTCGCGCTGACCCCGATCCTCGCGCGTATCGCGGGATTGAGAGAAAGTGTTGTCCCGCTTTTGACCTGGAGTAGCTGCCTGGGGATTTGGCCGCAGCCGGTGAAGTGATTGTGGGAAAACAGACGTTTGAGGTGTTTCCGCGAGTTTGGTGCTGGATGCTTTCATAAATTTGTCTTCCGTTGTTGATTGGGGTGGAAAGCGAAAAGTGTTACACGGACTTGTGCCTGAAGCTTTTGCGGTCGTCCGCTTCGAGCCAGTCGAACGTGGTGTTCATTTCAGGATTCAGTCCGAGCCGGGAGCAGTTCTCCATGAAATAAGCGCGCTTTTCCGGATTTTTCATCAGGCTGGCGGCTTCCATTTCATCCGACCAGGCTTTGATTTCAACCGGCGTTTTTGTCGTGCCGCTGGCCTGCAGCCAGACACCGACGTCTTCATAATTCTTCGAGGCCTGAACGGCGGTTTTGAATTGCTCGCCGGTGATGCCCTTGAAACTGAAGAGCAGGTTGTCCAGCGGACAATCGTAATGATATTCGCCCAGCGTTCCCGCCAGGCTGGCGCAGCATTTGTCAACCGCCCGGCTGGCGATCGCGAATCCGGCAATGCGTTCCCGCGGGCTGTGCGGGGCTTGTTTGGCCAGGTCCCGGGTGATGAGGGGGGTGCTCATAATATTATTGTATTCCTGGTTCGGTTGGTTCCCTGGGAAATTATTTACGTCTGATTGTGAAACCCATGAACCCGGGTGAGTTTGCGTTCCGCGATCAATTCCGCCTCGGCGGCCAGCCAATGCTGCACATCGTGCCCAGGCAGCGAACCCTCGTTCTCATAATTGAAGTAAGCTTTTCTGGCCACTTCGTCGGGTGACGGCGCAAAATCAATTTCATTTTGGTTTAGGCCCCCAACCGCCGCCGACATGGATGTGCCGGCTGGTTTTTGGTTTTTGTTCGGGGAAAATTTATTGTGTTTCATGCTGTAAGAATAGGCCCGGCAAGGGCGCTTCCGCTATGGGGTCTTCACCCCATTCAATCTCCGCGGCTTCAAGCGCCCGCACCGACCGGAGCCAGATGATGTTCGGGACTTTGCTCGACGGCTTCCTTGGTCAAGCTCACGAACACCGTGGATTCCTCGAAACTGATCCGGGCAACTTTGTTCGTCGGGATCAGCACCTCTTTGCCGGAGAGCCGGTGGCCGATTTTGATGACCACTTCATGAATCGCCCAGCTTTTATCGTCCATGATAAAATCGCAGACGTGGCCGATGATGCCATCGCTGGCCTGGAGGTGGTAGCCGTTCACGGCTTGCGTGTTTCGCAGGCGCGCATCGACACGTTCGGGTCGCGGGCCAATTGCAGCGGCCGGCTCGCCCGGAAGAGTTTTTGGCGGCAACTCCAAAATCGGAAAACCGCTCATGCCCCACACTCCGCCACCCTGCCAGTAGTAGGGCCAGCCGTAATAGCGGTAATACTCCTCTTCGTATTGTCGCGACAACGGCTTGTGCGACTCAATCGGAGGGCTGTCCTCAATCTGTTTCCGGGTCAGGTTCACGCGCAGGATTTTCCCCCGAAAGCCTTCGGGGAAGGCATGGGGCGAGATGAGCACCTGCCGCCCCGGCAACCACGAGCCTGTGTCTGCGACGAGATAGCGCACCACCCAGCTCTGATCGTCAAAATAAAAATCCTTCACGTGGCCGATTTCGCCATCTGACGCGCCGAGTTTGTCTCCGTATAATTGTTTGATGCTTTGTAACATAATTTTGTCTTTCTTTCAGATTGCATGAGTTGCTCCAGGACTTTTTCAAAAATGGTGAACTCGGCTTTGGCCGGAGCGCGGTTTGTCCCAAACCGCAGCCCGTCGCCAGACCAACCCGCTTAAAATGATCCGAACCGTCGCCGATCCCGCCACGCGCTGCAAGTTGAGACAACTCGCGCTCCGGCAAGGCTCAGGCTTTCAAAGCCTGCCCAGCAAAAGCAGGGCAACCACAATAACCAAAAGCAAGCCCAGTCCGCCGCTCGGGTAATAGCCCCAATTTTTGCTATGTGGCCACGTGGGGAATGCGCCGACCAACATAAGAATGAGTACGATCAATAGAATAGTTCCTAAAATAATATTCCTTTCATTATGCGAATGCGGTTCGCCTGGTTATCTTCCGTTATTTTGCCCGCGATCGTCGTGCTGGTCGTCCTTCTGGTTTTGACCTTGCTTCGCACCGGACGGCTTCCAGTTTTTCGGATACTGCTTAACCACGGCGGCATGGTGCTGGGCCGGGGAGTCGTGGAAATCCATCTTCACCGACGGTGAAGCCAGCAGCACGTTAACCGAGACACCCCGCGGCGCGGGTCGCGCCACCCACGCGTTGCCTTCCCGGTAAGCGTATTGGTGCCGGCTGACGCTGTAATAGCATTCATAATTGGGGTAATAAACGTAATCGTCCTGTACGGCGAACGCATACGGTTCCACCTGAACCCCGGCGCGCGGCCCATCAACGTAACCCACGCATCCGGTCAGCATTGCCAAGAGCACAGCACCCAACAGAAATCCGGCTTTGTCGGCTTTGAAGAAAGATTTTTTGTTGTTCATGGAATGAGAATAATCCAAAAACGGGCGGAGGCTATGGGGTGTAACCCTACCGTGCGCTATGGATGGCGCTCCCCGAAAAACTGATCTGGCTGGCGGTAAATTGCGGAAAGAAAAAGCGCCGGCGGACTTCCCGCCGGCGCAGCAGTGGATGCACCACTTAGAAAGCGAAACGCAGGCCGGCCCGGGCGACGCCATACAATTTTGTTTCGTTCGGCCACACCGCGCGGGCGTCAAGGAATACTCCCACGTGCGGGGTGAAGCGATATTCCATGCCGCCGCCAGCCTGACCAAACCACATTTGGCCCATATCGAACTGGTGACCGCCGCCGCCAAAGGCGTAGGGAGCAAATCCACTTTGGCCCAGCGGGAGCCGCAGAATCAAATTGGCCGAAGCGCTGTCGATAAAGGCTCCGGTGGTGTTTTCAGAATAAGCATCGGCGCCAATGCCGATATTCCGGGTGAAAAAGTAATTGATCCCCGCTCCGACGCCGAATTTGGTATTTTGCCGGATTCGGTTATTGGAAAGATGATCAAGGGTGTATTCCCCGAGAGAACCAGTCCCGAACGCGTCCACGGACAGTTCGCTGGATCGGTAATAGTCACCTTGGTTGGTACTCACGTTTTCATCTCCCAAAGCTGACGTTGCGGCCAGCATCAGGATGGTTCCTCCGACAAGCATTGTGTTTTTCATAAGTTGTTTTGCGCTTTTGGTTTTTGGTTTTAACATTGGCGGGACGCTACAACATGGGCTGGCCCTTTTATATGGGGTATAACCCTACTATGGATTAGGGGAGGCGCCCTCCGACACCCCAAAGTCTTCCCGTTGCCATGGTATCGTCCATTTCCGCGTACTTTCTCAACACCTCGGTGCGGTACCCGGGCGGGATCGAAACGGCCTGCGCGGCAATCCGCTCGCAATAGCCGCAAGCCTGGCAGTCCAGGGAGGCGCAGTCACGGTCGCGAAAACCGTCCAGGAAATTCTCCGGGATTTTCCGCGCCTCCACCCGGATCGGACACTCCGGCAGCGGCGAGAGCCAGCCTTGCAGGCGCGCCAGGTCGAGCAGCGGTTTCAGCCGCCGCGGACTCGCCTGCCGCGGCTTCCAGAAGTGACGCAGACTCCAGAGCGATTCCTTGCGGACCGGTTGCTTGAAGCCATACGACAGCAGCAGTTCGGCCAGATTTCCATCGAACCGCCGCTCGCTGTAGGCTTTGACGCGCCGCAGCAGTTCCGCCGATGGAATCCCCCGTTCCAGAAGCTTGAAGTTCGTGTATCCCATCGCTTCATAGACGGCGAGGTCCTCCGGCCGGATCCAGGCCGACTTGATGAACTGCGACGGATCCGTCAAGCGCAACCGCGAACAGCGCATGAAGCAGTAGTCAATGAAGAGCGTGTCGGTGTCGTCAGACGCATGGGCAAAACCGTTCTGATGATAGGTTTGCATCGGACAGTTCATGAGACAGACATGGTTTGCGATCAGTTCCAGGTCGCAACGGACCGCCTGGCGGATGGCCGCCAGGCGGCGAAAGTTCCGGTTGATTGAGAAGCTCTCCAGAACGATAGCATCCGCCCCGAGATCTTCCCAGAAGCGGGCGCGCCGGGGCGTGTCCACCTGGGCATAAATCCCAACTCTTACCTTGAACTCGGGGAAACGGCGTTTGACCAGTTCCAGCAGAAAGGGGGTGGCTACGGTGACCCGGCGCACACCCAACTCGCCCAGCCTGGTCAGCAGAGCCGTGATCCGTTTCTGCCAGGGGTGTGTCCATTCGCGGTTGCCGAAACAGGCGCCGTTCAGGAGATAATTGAAGGCCATGCCATGACGGTCGAGCAGGCGGATATAATTCCGCAAATCTGTTTCCGAGAGCGGTGTCGCCAGGTAGCGGGGACGGCCACTGCTGACACCGTCGGTGGGGAACCTGCCATAGACTTCATCCACCGGGTACGGGGCGAGTGCCGGAACCAGTTCCGGATCGTAGTTCGCCGCCAGTGAGAACTTGGCCGGTCGGGGTGTGGCACGCACGCCGGCCGGATCAGAGCCGGTTGTTTTCATAAAATCTTAAAGGCGTCCATCTGGAACAGCAGTTCTGAGGGAAGAGTTTATCATTTCAAATTCAGGAAGAATCAATGGGGTAAACACCCCATGGTGCCAGTCCATTTTTAGGTATAGTTATTCACAGCATGAACACGATCACCACCAAAGACGGCACACAAATCTATTACAAGGACTGGGGCTTGGGTCAGCCCGTCATATTCAGTCACGGGTGGCCGTTGAGTTCGGACAGTTGGGAGTCTCAAATGTTCTTCCTGGCATCCAACGGTTATCGCTGCATCGCCCATGACCGGCGCGGCCATGGCCGGTCCAGTCAGCCCTGGAACGGCAACGACATGAACACCTACGCCGATGACCTCGCAACCCTCATGGAGACGTTGGACCTCAAGAACGCCGTCCTGATCGGCTTCTCCGCCGGAGGCGGCGAAGTGGCGCGCTACATCGGCCGTCACGGCACGAAGCGCCTGGCCAAAGCTGCGCTGGTTTCGGCCGTCCCGCCGCTGATGTTGAAGACCGCCGCCAATCCCGGCGGCCTGCCGATTGAGGTGTTCGACAAGATCCGCCTCGGCTCCATCGCTGACCGCTCGCAGCTCTACAAGGATCTCGCCAGCGGCCCGTTTTTCGGATTCAACCGGCCGGGCGCGAAAATTTCACAGGGCATGATTGACTGGTTCTGGCTGCAAGGGATGCAGGCCGGTCACAAGAACACCCTCGACTGCATCAAGGCGTTCTCCGAGACGGATTTTACCGAAGACCTTAAGAAGTTCGACGTGCCGACGCTTATCATTCACGGTGACGACGACCAGATTGTGCCGATCGGCGCTGCCGGTCTGGCCTCCTCGAAGCTCGTCAAGAACTCGACCCTGAAGGTATATGCCGGCGCACCCCACGGCCTGACCGCCACGCACAAGGAACAACTCAACGCCGATCTGCTGTCCTTTCTGAAGGTAAAAAAACTTGTGCCACCCCGAACAGTGGCCTAAATGAGAGAATGCGATATGATTACTTCGAAAACTTCCGCAGGGACGCCAGCCGCAAAACTGGCGGCCGTAACCAGGCGTGACTTTATCAAGCGTGCGGCCGTGGGTGGCGTTGCCGTGAGTGTAATGGGGTCTTCATCTTGGGCTGAGGAAAAAGCCGCACAAGGGATGATCTACCGCACGCTGGGCAGCACCGGCCAGAAAGTTTCGGCCATCGGCCTGGGCGGGTTTCACATCGGCAACCCCGTGCTGGAGAGCGAAAGCCTCAAAATCATCCGCAGTGCCATCGACCGTGGCATCACGTTCATGGATAACTGTTGGGACTATCACGAGGGCAAAAGCGAAGTGCGGATGGGGAAGGCCTTGCGGGACGGTTATCGGGACAAGGTGTTTCTGATGACCAAGATAGACGGACGCAGCAAAACGGGCGCCGCGGCCCAGATTGATGAAAGTCTCCGGCGCCTCCAGACCGACCACGTGGACTTGCTTCAGTTTCACGAGATTATCCGCATGGACGATCCGGACAGGATCTTTGCTCCGGGCGGGGCCTTGGAGGCGGTGCTGGAAGCCAGGCAGGCCGGCAAACTCCGCTACATCGGATTCACCGGGCATAAGGATCCTTCAATCCATTTGCACATGCTTCAGATGGCGGCGCAACATCAGTTCCGGTTCGACACCGTGCAGATGCCCTTGAATGTGATGGACGCGCATTACCGCAGTTTTGAGCACCAGGTCCTGCCTGTGCTGCTGAAAGAGCAAATCGGGGTGCTCGGAATGAAATCGATGGGTTCGGGGGACATCCTCAAGAGCAAGGTGGTTCAGCCAATCGAATGCCTTCACTACGCCTTGAATCTGCCCACTTCGGTCGTCATCAACGGCATCGACAGCATGAAGCTGCTTGATCAGGCGTTTGAGGCGGCGCGCACCTTCAAGCCGATGAGTTCAACCGACGTGGCCGCCTTGCTGGCCCGGACGGCAGAGGTGGCCCGCGATGGACGGTACGAACGGTTCAAGACTGAACAACAGTACGATTCGACGGCCAAGAATCCGGAATACCTGAACTGAGGCTCGTTCAACTTGAACCATCGCTGATGCTCACGTCGCGCGTCACTGGCTGATGACATCCAGAACACCGGTTCGCAGGGCGAACCACGCAAATTGCTGAAACTCGTCGCCCGGTCTTCTTGTGTATTTTACCTCCCCCTCCTTCATCGAACCCGATGCGTCCGGAGCGTTGGAATTCCGGAATTTCAACTCGTTCATCAAGAACGTGGCGACGCGATTGTCGAGCCCCTTTTCAGTGCCGCTTTGCTTGTCGAGCACCGCCATCTCCAAATCCTTGTAGATCGCGCGCACCCGGCCGCGAGCCTGGCCGGCGGTTACATCAATTTCGAACGCGGCCTCTTGAGCGCTGCCGGACTTGATCCGGGTGTGTTCCGCAATGTCAAGGAACGCATCCAGGCGGGTCAGGTCCATCGCGCTGAGCGAACCGGAATAGTGGAGCGAGAAGTCCCGTGGCGTGATTGGAATCGTCATCAGCACCTTCATCGTTCCGGCGTTCATGAGGTCGCCCTGTCCCCGGAGTTGGATGGCGGCAGTCGCTTCGCCCCGGTTCGCGATGCCCTCGACGAACAGACTCACTGCCCCGAACGTTAGCACGGCGGGGTCGGCTCCAACAGCCAGCCGCTCGCAGTATTCGAAGTGGCCGTTGGTGATGCTGAGGTTATCCACCTGTAGCGGTTGCCGGATGGCGGCCAGCGCCTCATGCACCATGAGCGGACTCTTCACGAACGGCTTCGGCGGCTTGTCGCGATTGACCAACGCCTCGAAGGAGGGTCTGGAAAAGTGGACCGACCTGGCCCGGTACGACTTTCCCTGGAGCAGTTCGCCATACGCCAGGCCCGACACTCTGCACTCGGGTACGACCACATGAAACCGCGGCGTTCGAAAATCGTGCGCGGCGAAAAATTCTTCGTCTCCAGCCAGCGTCCGCAGCTCGGTCCCTTCGGCGATCAGTTCCGAATCCGGCACCGAGGCTCGCAGCCGCGCGCAGCGGATCCCGTAGTGAGCCTGGGGGAATTCCACATCGAGATTCGTCGCATCGAGACTGGCCTTGGCGAGGACATCAGTCAGAGCAGCCGTTCCCCAAAGCAGCCGCGCCCAGCGAACGCCCGTAAGCGAAATCCGCCCGGCCTTGAGCGTCGTGTTGGTGGCACTCAGTGTGACCGATTGAGCGACCAGGCGATTGGCGCCCAACCGCGTAATCCAGTTCGCCGATCCGCAACGCGTAGCCTGGATGCGCTTCGGCAAACGCCCGCTCTGCCTTCCCTTTGCCATAGCGGTTGAGGATTGCACCACTGAACAAAAAGATGAGCACCGCGACGGCGAGGATGAGCGCACCAAGCGAAGCCGCCACGTAGGCCGACAGCCTCCGCAGCGACAACTTCCGGCCGTGCTGCTTCACGGCTCGTTTGTGAATCGGGTGCTTTGGCAAACCACGGTTGCTCATGAGGGGGGCATCAGTCGCGCACAAAGTCGTTGTAATCCTGCCAGGAATTTCATGAAGCCAGCTTCCGCCGCGGCCACATCAATCCTCAACCATTGAAAGCCATACCTTCTTCCAATGCGTGCGTTTGACGTCATCATATCGGGAGTCAATCGTTCGGAAGGTCGCCTTCCACCGACGCAGCTCGGAGCGGCCTTGATTCCGGGAGATTCGGCATGTTTTCCTGGCGACCCCGGCATCATCCTGGCGACGTTCAACCGTTTCGGCTTCGTGGGGCGGAGCTTCAAGCAAAGTGTTTATATTTTTGCTCCTGGGTTGAAGTCTTCAAGAAATCACAAAGCGTTGCGGGCCGCAAAATTCAACCAGGTGCGCCTTGATGGCGAGCCGCACCATCCCTCTGGCCTTGTATTTGTCGTGGGCGTCGTAAACACTCGCGATGAACTCACCCAGCGTCAGCGCCTTCTGCTTGTAATTGATCTTCATGGCCTGAACATAGGGCAGGAAACCGCGCGGGCGCTATGGGGTGTTACCCCACCGGAGAACCGGTGTCAGCACGGATGTTTCATGGCAACCCTAGGTAATGGCTCAGTTTGCAATTTTGGTGGGGCGAGCGCCTGTCGCGCTGTAGCCTGGCGAAGGCTGATCCTCGCGAGCCGGCTCGTCAGTAGCCTCGCCCCACCCAAACTGAGCCACAACCGGCGCGCGTCCGGGCTTGTGCGGTGGCAGCCGGCAGCTTAACGTCCCGGCATGTACCAAGCGGAAACCGACCCGAAGCGCAACCTCCGGCTGATGACGTTTCGGGAACGCATCGGCCCCGCGATACTGGCGCAGGGCCGGGCGCAGGTGACCGTGGCGCTGGAGAGATTGTCGGTATGATGTGGCTGTATGTAGTCGTCTTTCTTTCGGCGCTCACCGTGGATGTCATTCCGCTGATCGCGCCATCGGCTTGGATGGTCGCGCTATTTCTGTTGGTCAAGTTCCACTTGCACCCGTGGATCGTGTTGCCGTTCTGCGCTTCAGGTTCAACCCTGGGACGATACCTGATGAGTCTCTACATCCCCCGATTTGCCGGCCTGTTCATCAAACGGCACAAAACGGATGAACTGGCATTCCTGGGCAGGAAACTGTCGGAGAGCCTGTGGCAGAGCTGGATCATCGTCTTTATTTACTCCGTGACACCGCTGTCCACCACGGCGCTGTTCACGGCCGCCGGGGTGGCGAAAGTGAAGCCCTCGCGCACACTGCCGCCGTTCTTTTGCGGCAAATTTCTGAGCGACGCGGTGATGATCTTCACCGGGCTTTACGCCGCCACCAACTATCAGAACCTCATGCAAGGCACCTATTCCCCAAAGGGAATTGTGACGCTGGTCGTGGGTTGCGCGGTCCTGGCCGGATTTCTGTTTCTCGACTGGCGCGCGCTGCTGCAACGAAAGAAGTTCACCTTCAATTTCAAAATCTGGAAATGAAATCTGCGCCGTTGTCTTCGTCAAACTGAGCGCGGTGTGGTCGGCCGGCTGGATCCGTCATAATGTCACCTTTTCTGGAACGGGAGTATGGAGCTAACACAAGCCGGACGTCAATCAGGCCGTGGCCGGATTTGAAACGCGGCGCAGGCGTACTCCATCTAAAGCAAGCGCGGAAAACGGTTTGCATTGGCGTGTTTGCCCCTTTGACAAACTCACCACCTGGGTCAGCAGCTCATAGCCCACGGCTTGATTGACCACCGGGCCGAAGCGTGCGGGAAATAGTTAGATTTAACGACCGTCCTCACCCCGGCCCTCTCCTCCAAGGAGAGGGTGAATGATTCGCCATCCTCTCGAAAATTCGCGCGACAGGATTTGCCGGACAACCAGCCGAAAAACCAGAGACGTGCAAAAGCTGTTCCTTCTCCTCGGGGGAGAAGGTCAGGTTGAGGGCGGGCGTAAAATACAAATTAAATTTCCGCATTTTTTGCTCAATGAATGCATTCTACTCGCCATGCCATCATTCGCCAAATCGGCGAATGAACCAGGTCTTCACCAACTGGGTCAGCAGCGCATAGCCCAGCAGCATGATGGCCAGGTACAACCAGAACAGCGGCGGGAGCGGGACGAACCCGAGCGTGTTCGCCAGCGGCGAAACCGTCAACCAGGCGCCGGCCGCTACGATGATCAGGGATGTAAGGATGAGCGGCCAACTGGCCCAGCTTTGGATGAACGGGATTTTGTTGGTGCGAATGACATGGATGATCAACGTCTGGGTGAAGAGCGATTCCACAAACCAGCCGGTGTGGAACAGGGCCGGGTTGTGCCAGCAGTTGAACACGTACAGCATCAGGAAGAATGTCAGGTAATCGAAGATTGAGCTGATCGGCCCGATAAACAGAATGAACCGCAGGATCTTCCCAATCTCCCACTTGCGCGGCTTGGTCAGCCAGTCCGCATCCACCTGGTCGGTGGGTATGGTGGTCTGCGAGAAGTCGTACAGGAGGTTGTTGGTCAGCACCTGGATCGGCAGCATGGGCAGGAAAGGCAGGAATGCGCTGGCCCCCACGACGCTGAACATGTTGCCGAAGTTCGAGCTGGCCGCCATCTTGATGTACTTGATGATGTTGCCGAACACCCGCCGTCCTTCCAACACGCCTTGCTCCAGCACCAGCAGGCTGTTTTCCAGCAGGATGATGTCGGATGATTCCTTGGCGATGTCCACCGCGCTGTCCACCGAGATGCCCACATCAGCGGCTTTCAAGGCCGGGGCGTCGTTGATGCCGTCGCCCATGAACCCCAGCACGTGACCCTTGCTCTGGAGCGCGCGGATGATGCGTTCCTTGTGAGCCGGGGCCAGCCGGGCAAAGACGCTGGTCGCGTTGGCGGCTTCAGCCAGTTCCGTCTCGCTCATCGTCTCGATTTGGGAGCCGAGCAGGAGATGCTCCACCGGCATGCCCACTTGCTTGCAAATGTAGGCGGTGATGATCTCGTTGTCGCCGGTCAGGACCTTGACGTCCACGTTCAAACCGTGAAGCCGCTTCAAGGCCTCTGCGGCGGTGTCCTTGGGCGGGTCGAGGAAGGCCAGAAAACCCAGCAGGATCAGGTCCGATTCATCCTTGACCGAGTAAACTGGCGCATTTGACGAGCCCGGCATTTGCTTGTAAGCCAGGGCGATTACCCGGAAGCCCTGACCGTTCAGATCGTCCGCCAACTGCCGGCGTTTGGCGTCGTGCTCGGGCAGAACTTCGATGACCTCGCCTTTGACTTCCACCCGGGTACACAGGCCCAGCACTTCTTCCACCGCGCCCTTGCAAATCAGCGTGTTCAACCCGGTATCATCTTCCACCACCACCGACATCCGGCGACGCACGAAGTCGAAAGGAATCTCGTCTATCTTGTGGTACTTCTCTTTCGCCTTCAGGCGTTCTTCCATTTCCTGATGGTCGAGGATGGCTTCGTCGAGCAGGTTCTTCAACCCGGTATGGTAATAACTGTTCAGGTAGCCGTACTGCAGCACCTTCTCGCTGGGATCGCCGTGCGCGTCCAGATGCTTTTCGAGCACAATCTTGCCCTGGGTGAGGGTGCCGGTTTTGTCGGTGCACAGCACGTCCATCGCCCCGAAGTTCTGGATGGCGTTCAGGCGTTTGACGATCACCTTCTTGCGCGCCATGTCCAGCGCGCCCTTGGACAGGTTGACGGTCACGATCATGGGCAGCATTTCGGGGGTCAGCCCGACGGCCACGGCCATGGCAAACAGGAACGCTTCCAGCCAGTTGTGCTTGCTCAGTCCGTTGATCAGAAAGACCAGTGGCACCATCACGGCGATGAAGCGGATCATCAGCCAGGTGAACTTGTTGACGCCCAGATCGAAGCTGGTCAACTGGCGCTGCCCGACGATACTGGCGGCCAGCGATCCAAAGTAGGTCCGGTTCCCGGTGTGGATGACCACAGCCGTCGCGGAGCCACTCTCCACGTTGGAGCCCAGGAAGCAGAGGTTGGGAAGTTCCAGCGGATTTTGAACGTCGGCCGGCGCCGGGGCGGCTTTCTTCTCCACCGGCAGGGCTTCGCCAGTGAGGGCCGCTTGATTCAAGAACAGGTCTTTCGCGGAAAGCACGCGCACGTCCGCCGGCACCATATCGCCGGCGGCCAGCCGGATGATATCGCCCGGCACCAACAGCTTGAGCGACACTTCTTCTTCCTTGCCGTCGCGCACCAATGTAGCGGTGTTGCTGACCATCGCCTGGAGCTTCGCGGCCGCGTTATCCGCACGCATCTCCTGGAAGAAACGCAACACCACGCTCAGGACCACCATCGCGAAAATAACCACCGTTGCTTTCAGGTCACCGGTCAGATAGGAAAGCACGCCCAGCGCCACGAGCAGGAGGACCAATGGATTCTTGATGTTAACCAGGAGGCGCATCAGGGCCGATTGACGCTTCTCCCGGGCAATCTCGTTTGTCCCGACCTGCTTCAAGCGAGAATCGGCTTCCGCCTCGCTCAGGCCGGCCAGTTGCGATCCAAGCTCCTTCAGGACGGTATCGGCATCGGCACGCGCCTTCTCCAACAGTTCAACGGAAAACTGCGCCCCTTTACCACCGGGGAGATTACCTGGTCGCGGAGATGCGTCCGGGGGTTTCTTTGAGATTTCCATCATGCTCCTCTGTGGCTGTCTCCAGGTCGGGGTTTTGCTTTCAGAGCTGTTTGCGGATGGACTTCAATTCCTTGCGCCGCGCCTTGTTCGCTTCCGGATAATTCATCCTGAGTTGTTTCAGCGTATCGAGGATGATCTGCGAAATGATCAGCCGGGCGTTCTTTTTGTAATCGGCGGGGACGACATACCAGGGTGCGGATGCGGTGCTCGTTGCACTCAGGCATGCCTCATACGCCTTCCGGTAGTGATCCCACAATTTCCGCTCTCCGATGTCAGTGAGACTGAATTTCCAGTTCTTCGCCGGTTTATCAATGCGCTCGAGCAAGCGCTTTCGTTGTTCGTCCTTCGACAGGTGGAGGAAGAACTTGATGATCCGGGTGCCGTTACGGTGGAGATGCTCCTCCAGGTCCGCGATGGAGCGATACCGCCCCTGCCAAAGGGTCTTCTCATCGAGCAACTCATCCGAAAGCCCCTGGCCGCGGAGAATCTCCGGATGCACGCGAACGATGAGCACCTCCTCATAGTAGGAACGATTGAAGATGCCGATCCGCCCGCGTTCCGGCAGACGGCGGGTCGTGCGCCAAAGAAAATCATGCTGCAATTCTTCCGCGCTCGGCTGCTTGAAACTGCAAACCTCGCAGCCTTTGGGATCGACCCCGGACATGACGTGCTGGATGGCGCCGTCCTTGCCGGCAGCGTCCATTCCCTGAAAAATCAGCAGCAACGCATAGCGGTTGGACGCGTAGTGAAGGCGTTGCAGCGAGCTTAACTCCTTAATGTGTTCTCCCAGGACTTCTTTATACCGTTTTTTCGACGTGCAAAAGGGCTTCACCATGGTCGGCCACTCCCTGAGTTTGACGTTTTCTCCGGGCCGCACCCGGAAATCCTTTGAATTGATTTTCATTCTTTCATGCTTAACAGTTCACTTCACTCTGGTTGAGTCACGATCGAGTTCGTCGCCGATGATTTTGTTTTCGACAGCAACATCTCGAACACTTCGTGGTAGAGGTTCTCCATATCCTTGCTCACACCTGCCAGCGCATGGGCGCGATCGGGTTGAGGCTCGTTTTCGCCGGTAACTTTCGCCAGATGCCAGGCATAACTCAACGCCTCGGTCTGGGTCAAAAGCAGGGTCAGCTCAAATTCATCGCCGGTCTGGCTCAATAATTCCTTCTCCTTGGTGGATGCAATCGCATCACGCGTGGCCAGCTCACCCGGCGGCAGCCGGATGTCGTCCAAACTGATCGAAGGATCGTCCTTGGCAAATTCCTCCAGCAGTTTGGCTCCGGTTCCGGAAGTAGTGGCAATTTTCTTAACCAGGTTCTTAACATCAATATGTTCCCGCTTGATGAAGCGCAGCATGCTGACGTCCTTTTGCTCGTCCAGGAGTTGGTGAAGCAAACTGTAGCAATTGTTTCGCGTCGAAGCACTGATCCCGGATGGAGACCCGGCCTTTGGTGATTGACAGCCGGTCAGAACGCAAACGACCGATAACATTGCCGTAAGCAGCGGGAGGATGATCTTCGTACTCATAAATAATAAGTCATTTCTTGTTCCTGCCGGACCCGCTTTTTTTGCCGCCGCCAGTGAGTTTGTTTACGGTGGCCCAGGCCCGTGCTTCCGCGGTTTTCGTGCCGACACCTTTGTTCTCGTACCCGGCTTCGATGTGCGCCGCCTGGCGTTTCTGTTTGTCAGTATAACTGGATTTGTCGCCTTGAGGCATGGTGGTGCTTTACTTGTTCGACCATTTTTTGTCGGCGGGTTTTTTTGCGGGAGGCACGTTGATATCCAGCGCGGCGCTCAAATCAATTTCATGCTCCTGCTCCTGCACGATGATGGCGCGCAAGGTCTCGCTTAACGCAAATTCCCCCATCGCCTCGGCCTGGCGGATGCGCTCGCGATAACGCCCCACCGTGGTGCGTTCGTTCTCCAGATCCGCGCGCAGCATTTCGACCGGGTCATTTGAGGTTTTAACCGGCTTGGGCGTCACGCCCGGCATGCCGCCCAGATAATCAATCTGTTTGGCAATTTTTATGGCATGCGCCAGTTCTTCCCCGGCATGTGCTTCCAACTCCCGCGCAATGTCGGTGTACGCGGCCCCCTTGAGCACCTGGCTGTACACGGTGTAGGCAATGATCGCCTGGTATTCCCCCGCCAGATCCTCGTTCAACAGTTGGATCATCCGTTCGCGGGTGATGTTTAATTCGGTGGTAATGTTTTCTTTGGTCATAATATTTTTTGGTTTTCCGATATTTTCAGTGGATGACAGAGTGTGAAACCGGACTTTTTGGGTGCAGCCACGACAACATGGATGCAAGGAGGACATCCGCCCTCGCCCCGGCCCTCTCCCCCGGGAGAGGGGGAATCATTCGCCGCTCCTTTGAAAATTTATACGACTGGATTGGCCGGACGCTCATCCACAAAACCAGAAACAGGCGAAAGCGATTTCCTCTCTTGGGGGAGAGGATAAAAGGTGAGGGCGGGCGTAAACACTCATTCCATTGAAAACGTCGAGGAGGCATGTTTTTATGTTGGTAACTGGGTTTCATACACGGCTGCGTCTGGTTGTGTCCATGCGAGCCAATGGCCCGCCCGCGTTCAGTCTTTCACGATGAAGCCGACTTTGATGGTCACCTGCCAGTGATGCACCTTTCCCTTGATGATGTTGCCGCGCGTTTCGACCATCTGGAACCAGCACAGGTTCTTGACGGTTTTGTGCGCGCGTTGAATGGCCTTGTCCACGGCGTCCTCGATGGAAGTGGTGGAGGTGCCGGTGAGTTCGATGAGTTTATAGACCGGGTCTTTCATATTTGGTTGTTTGTGTTTGGTGGCCGCCAATGGGTTCTGTCATTCAGCCTTTAGGCTCACAAACTACGGGCCGGGCTGGTCCTTTGCTATGGGGTAAAACCCTACCGCGGTTCGAGGCTTGGTTCAGTCGGGACGGATCAAACTGGGCGCAACTTGATACCCGCACCGAACGAAAACAACTCCCTCTCCCCGCCAAACGGGGAGAGGGCTGGGGCGAGGGGATTTGATCTTGCATAATCGGCCTCCTCACCCCGCCCCTCTCCTCCTTTGGGGGAGGCGAGGGAGAAAAAATGGTGCGTGTTTCAAGTTGCACCCGATCAAACTGTCTTTCCCGCTGGCTGGCTGACATGTTTTCATTCGGTTTGATTTGGATGGATCAGGTTTGTTCCGGCCGAATTGAGGCGGATTGCCAGCTTGGAGACGTGGCAATCAAAAGGAGCCGGAGTAAAATCCGGCTCCCGTGAGTTGATCGATCATCTCGTGGCCAATCACAAGATCAAGGCCGAGCACCCGGACGCCATCGTGGAGAGTGTGAGGAAGCGCGAAACCTCAATGAGCACTGGCATCGGGATGGGCATCGGATTGCCGCCCGCGTCCACCGATTTGGTTGGTGAAGTGGTCGGGGCGATTGGACGTTCGCGCAAGGGATTTCAATTCGACGCGCTGGACAGCAAAACGGTCAATTTGGTGATGCTATTCCTCGTGCCGCAGGGCCAATTCCAAAAGCATCTGCACACGCTGGCCAATCTCGCCAAGCTGCTCCATAAACAGGATTTCCGCGACGGGTTATGACGCCTTTTTCAGCCTTCCTTGCCGCGCCGTAGCTTCAGCGCAGGCGGGAGCCTTCAGCCTTTAGCTTTCGTTTCACTCCTCCAGATCGGATATGGATTGATGCTCGGATTGTGGACGAACCAGGTAAATGATTCCGTTCACCAGCTTCCATAAACCATAGCCTGCACCCAGCATCAATATTCCCAATCCTTTGCCAGCACGGGTGCTCAAATGAGGCATTTCGGACCTTGTCAGCAAATAATAGATCAGGAAGCCGCTGACGCCGGTGAGCACGACGCCAATCAGGGTGTTTTTGATGCCCATTTTTCGTATCTCCCGGTTTCGCTCAAGATTGAAGGCTTTGATCTGCTCGTCGGCTTCCGGATCGGGCAAGCCATTCGAGGTCAAATAATCGCGGACCGACTCTGCCGACTCGCCCCAAATAATTTTCGCCCTGGCCTCGGTGATCAATTTTTCGTTGTCCATATAAAATGATGGTTCAAAATGCGGGGCTGACCTCTTCACGCCCTCATTCGTATCCGCAGTCGGTACAGCAGGAACAGAAAGCCCGGCACTGCCAGCGCCACAAAAGCCCATCCCCTTGGAAAACCTGACGACAAGAGGCGATGCGCCAGATAAAAGGCCGCCAGACTCCCAACCGTGATGCCGCCGCCCAAACCTTCCCGCCACCAGGCCACCACCATTCCCACGCAGAAGCCGAGCGGGAAGAACACAAACAAAAGCAACTCCCGCGCGGTGAAATGCGACAGGTTCAATCCCTCTCCGAAGGCGAACACGAGCAGGATTCCCACCACGATGATGCTCAGTATCCTTGCCGACCACCGCAAAATTGTATTCATGCCGTTACTCTATCAATCCGTGGACAAAGGTAGTAATTGTTTTTTTACTCCCGCCATTGGTTCCTTCGATGCGTTTCAACCCCGTAAAGGGGCGTGGCCACATGGCACAGTTTTACACGGCTTGACACGAATTTCACGAATCCAACTTGTCGCGCCGGAATAAAATGAAGGCTGAACCGAAGCGCTGACCCTTTATTTATGGTGGACTTCCGCAAGGACTGGTTTCAGTGACGCGAGCCAGCGCTCATGGTGCGAGCGGCGCAGCCAGCGCCGGATGGGCACTCGCGCCCGCATCAAACCATTGCGAATCGTCACTTTGTATTTGTGCCGGTGACACAACAGCGCGGCATGACCATAGGTCACTCCCAGTTCCCGCGCCACGGCGGTGACGGTGAGCAGCGGCGGCAAACTTTTTATCCGCTGCCGCCAATAAAAATGTCTCGCGGCGGGCACGCTGGTGAACTGGAACTCATAACCCGTCATCTTCCCGTATTTTTTCGCCATTCCCACCGTAAGTCCCAATTGCAAGGCCGCGGCCTTGGCCGAAAGTCCCGGTTTCAGCCCCCGCATTTGCTCAAGCCTTCGTTGCACGCGTTGAATGGTGCCGTGGACCTTGGTGATTTTATACCTTTTCCGCTGAAAATGCACCGCCGTCCGTCCGACTCCCAGCATCCGCGCGATCTCGGCGTCGGTTTTGTCCAGGTTACGGCGGATAAATTCGAGCCGCTGAAGGGTCAGGGCGCGTTGCCACTTGAGTCTCGGTTTGGTTTGCATAGACCGGCAGACATCAATCGCATTTTTTGCTGGAAACTCAAGCATTAACGCAAAATCTCAGCCACCAAGACACAAAGTTTTTAATCATGGATGAATCACGATTTTTTTTACACGACTTGAAGCGCTTGGGAAGCGATGAAAGGAATTCGCTGGAGTCCGGCACGGACCGTGCCTTCCAGCGTCCCGCGCGCCGCTGCGAGAATCAGTTTTGAATCCCGCCCATCGGGCTGGGCTGCATGAGCATGAGCTTCGGTTACGGCCCGGCGGGTGACGGGTTGAAGATGGTTGAGGGTGGTTGGTTGACCCGCCTTCGTTCACTACGGCGAGGCAAGGAGTTGAGGGACAGATAAATAGGGGAACATCGAACATTCAACTTTCAACATCCAATATCGAATCAAAGGGGAGCCGGCGAGCGTGGCCAGACGACGGGCGAAAGGAGGTTGGTGGCGTATTGCACGTGGTAGGGTTACACCCCATGGCAACGAACGGGCTCATGCCTTAATTTCAATGAACTTATGAAATCAATCATTACATTGTTGGTGATTCCGGTCCTGGCCGCATGCGTGCTGGTGGGCTGCAATCAAAACACCCCAAGCAGTTCAACCGACACGCAATCCACCAATTCAAGTGCGAGCGATGCCAGCAGCCCGGCTGGCGGAGCCACCAATTTGCCGGTTGTGAGCAATCCGTCGGATATGAATACCAATTTGCCTGCAGTCAACAGTGTGCCGGAGATAAACACGAATATGCCGGCAGGAACCAATCAATAACGGATCTGGCAATACCGTCTGCGGAAGGCAAAACGGTCCAAACAAATTAAATAACCACCATGCCGCAAGGTGATAAATCCAGTTACACTGACAAGCAGAAACGTCAGGCGGAACACATCGAGGCCGGATACGAGAAAAAAGGCGCCAGCACGAAAACTGCGGAAGCCCGTGCCTGGGCCACCGTCAACAAACTTTCCGGTGGCGGAAAAAAAAGCGGCTCCGGCCGGAAACCGAATTGATTTATTAATTCATGCCAGCCTTACATAACAAACAGATCAAGCTGAACTTGCAGGCCGTCCCGAACTGGTCGAAGCGTGCGCAAACCATTCTCCGGACATTCAAGTTTGAGGGATTCTTAAAAGGCATCGAATTTGTCAACCGGATCGCGGCGAAAGCTCAAAAGATGAATCACCATCCCGATATAGATATTCGTTTTGACCAGGTGACGTTGACGCTCACCACACATGATGAAGGCGGCATCACCGAAAAAGATTTCTCGCTGGCCAGGCAATGTGATGAGGTCTTCTCCAAGTTTTCAGTTTCATAATCAACGCGGATTTCAAAATATAAAAAGAGCAAACCAACATTAACAAGGCAATCATCCATGAATACCAATACAAAATCACAACCCGCGGCAGAACAAGACAAGCCGCAGTTTCTGAAACTCATTTCCAGCTCCGCATCAGCCACACTGGCCATGGTTTTGTTGGCGCTGGGACTTCTGGTTCCATGCGCCAAGGCTCAAACAACTCTCTCCATGGCCGACACAAACTTCATCCTGGCGGCCGCCCAAGGCGGCATGACCGAGGTGAAGCTGGGCGAACTCGCCTCCACCAGCGGCGTGCGGGACGATGTCAAGTCGTTCGGCCAGATGATGGTGAAGGATCACACGGCCATCAATGGCGATCTGAAGGCGTTGGCCGCGCAAAAAGGCGTGACCTTGCCCGACAGCCTGGATGCAAAACATCAGGCGATGGTGGACAAAATGGCAGCCCTGACGGGTCCGGGATTCGACGATGCCTATATCAAGGGCATGATCAAAGCTCATCAAAAGGACGCCAAGGCATTCAAAGCCGAAGCTGCCGCAACGCAGGACGCGGACATCAAAAGCTTTCTCGATAAATCCATTCCCATTGTGGAAGCGCATTTGCAACACGTCACCGCCATGAAGAAATAACGTTTCGATACGATCACACAAAAAATAAAAAATATGAACACACCCATCATTGACCGGGATCTGACCAAACAAGCCCCGCACAGCCCGCGTGAACGCACCGGCGGATTCGTCATCGCCGACCGCGCCACGGATAAATGCCGCGCCAGCATCGCCGGAACGCTGGGCGAATATCATTATGATTGTCCGCTCGACAACGTGCTCTTCAGTTTCAAGGGCATCACCGGCGCGCAATTCAAAACCGCCGTTCAAGCCGCGAAAAACTATGAGGACGTCGGCACCTGGCTGCTGGCCAACGGCACAAAGAAAACGCCGGCTGAAATCAAAGCCTGGTCGGATGAAGTGGAGGCCGGCAGCATGATGAAAAATCCTGAAAAGCGCGCCTTCTTCACTGAGGAATGCAAGAAGCTCGGACTGGACCCGGAGAAGAGCAGCACGTTCGACTGGCTCGAAGCGGACGACCGCGCGAGTTTCAAAAGCAAAGCCGCGTAACCGTTTTGCTTCCCGATTACGGGTGTATCAGGTGCGACTGGCGTTTGCGCCAAGCCACTAAATGTGGTTCGACAACCGCACCAAGGAAGCCATATCTTTCTGTGATCACATATAAATATGAACGAAAAAATTGTACAAATCATTCCCGCCGATGATTGGTTAGCCGTGTTTAAGATGGATGACGAAGCTGAATTGTCCCTGCCTCTGAACTGCTGGGCCCTGTGTCAAGAGGAGGATGGCTCTTCCAGGATCGAGGGCATCTACGTGGATGCAGCCGGTGATTGCACCGCGGCCAAATCGGCCACCAATTTCCTGCGTTACAAAAGACTTTCAACGGTTGTCACCTGACACCGGATCTGGTTTTTCCACCGCGGAGGATTTTTGGCGCAGGACCCAGAGGCCGATGCCGGCCGGGCGGGTGACGGGTTGAAGATGGTTGAGGGTGGTTGGTTGACCCGCCTTCGTTCACTACGGCGAGGCAAGGAGTTGAGGGACAGATAAATAGGGGAACAGTTAATTTCGGGTCTGGTGTCTGGCGTCTGGAAGATGGAGAGAGTGAACATCGAACGCCGAACATCGAACATTCAACATTCAACATCCAACATCGAATCAAAGGGGAGCCGGCAAGCGCGGCCGACTGGTTGTCCGATGGCTTGGTGGAAGTTTCCCGCGTTGGTGGCCAAGTTGTTGAGGGTTGTTGGTTGATGGTTGAGGGACAGGGAAAGGCTGAAGTTCAGCCGCGTGGTTGAGGGTTGATCCGCCGACGCTGCGCTTTTGGCGCGACAACGGGTTGTTACCACTGGCACGGACCTGGGAGGTAGGGTTATACCCCATAGCGAAGTCCCGGCTCGGCGCGTAATGTGATCCAGTAAAACAATCGGTAGTGGGCCTGTAGTTCAGTGGCAGAATTGGGGCTTTTTGAGGCCATTAAAAATTTTTGGCTTCCCACAAGTCCTGACGGGGGTTCGATTCCCTTCGGGTCCACCATTTTCCAGGGTCGTCAAGCTTAGCGCCCGCCCCGCACCAGTTTTTCCGAACCGTAATTTCCCTTGAGCAACCTGCGGGCGGTTTCCACCGCGCGTTCGACGAGTGCCCGCGTGCCTTCGCGCAATTCCTCGCTCTGCTGCACCGCAGCGACGTTTTGCTCCATGTCCTCCGCCGACCAGCCGCGCGAATGGGCGATGTACGGAAATTGCGGCAGATAAAAACCCAGCTCCGAGAAATACCCCATCAACTGTCCGGCCACACTTTGGATGTTGTCCTGTCCGCCGGTGATGATGAAGCTGGCGACTTTCTTGTTGAGAAGGACGCGGTCTTTGATCGTGATCTGGTTCTGCACGCAATTCAGCCGCTCGGCCATCCGGAAGTAAAGCGAACCCGCCTGACCCCAGCGGATGGGCGTGGCCAGCAGCACCACGTCCGCCCAATGCACCAGCGCCTCGTAAACTTCCGTCAACTCGTCGGTGCTGTCCATTTGCGTGATCGAACACGGCCAGGTGCAGGCTTGCGCGCTCTTGGAGTAATACCCTTCGCAAGCGCGAAACTTCAGCTCCGCCAATTTGATCAGCTTCGTCGGGCACTTGAGTTTTTTGCGCGCGTGCGCCAGCGCGACTTCCAGCAAAGCCTCGGACGTGGAATAACGCGGGTTCGCCGGGTCCTGGGCCGTGGCCGAAATGCCCACCACGCGGACCGGTCCCGGTTTGCGCCGGACGGACCGGGCCAACGGATGCGGCGCATGTGGCTTGTGCTTGCGCGGCGTTGCCGGCGTCATCCGCACGAGCACGCGACCGCCCTTCACTTTCACTTTGTAACTGGGCACAGCGTCATCCTCCGAGCCGGGCTCGCCGATGCCGGTAACCCGATGGAATTTCCAATTGTGCCAGGGGCACACCACATAATTGCCGTCCAGCCGGCCCTGACCGAGCGGGCCGCCGGCGTGATTGCACACGCCGGAGATGACGCCGAACACGCCGTTGCGATGCGAGAGGGCGAGTTTGGTGCGACCGAGGGTGATTTCGGTCAAAGGACGAGACGCAAAGTCTGCCGCGGCTCCGACATCCTGCCAGTCTGTGTCAGTCATGATGCATTTTATTTTGTAGGTTGGATTGGCCGACGTTAGCACCAGGCCGGTATCGCCGACAAGCACGGGAAATTTGGCGGCGTCAATGCGTTGCTGGTTGCCGTGCTGGTTGGTTGTGCTAACGTGTATCGTTCGAATGAGCAACAGAATCCAATTTCACCCCAAAAACAACCAACTCAGCGGGCCGATTTCAACTGACAAGGACCTGGTGTGGGTTCAATGCAAAGAATATAAGTGCCTGGCCTATTTGGACGAGGCCGGCAAATGGATAAATTTCTATACCGGGAAGAAATTGACGGATTTCGTCAAAGTGATTGGATGATATAGAAATGGTGGCGACAGACAAAACGCCGGTTAAATGGTTGAGGGTTGAAAGTTGAGGGTTGAGCGAAAAGCCAGCGGCAAAACGGCTGGCTGGGCGCGACATGTTGCTGCGAATCCCTGATATTTGGGCTGACCGGCAGGTCAGTCCTACCGTTTTTGATTTGTGGCAGGGCGGCACTGCTGCGCCGCCAGTATGTTTCTGCGGCAACGGCTGACGCTCCCGATTTCCAATGCTTCCGGACATTGTAGCAAAAAATGGCATAAGAATGGCTTTTTTGCACCGGTGGACTTGGTACCCAAAAAAAATGCCGTAAACAATGGCGGGATTGCTGTTTGGAAAACGCTGGTTGTAGAACTGTCCCAAAAATGGGCACGGCGATATTCCACCGGTAGAATTTTATGGGTAGCCGGCTTCGTTTTGGCAATCTTGAGTTTGGTGGCGACCGTCGCCGTTTCGTGTCGGTCTGGGCAGCAGCTTCAGGAGGCCACGCGAGTAGTGACGCACACCCGCGAAGTCCTGGAAAAGCTGGGGGACATCGCGGCCCGGTTAAGTGAAGTAGAAAGCGCCGCACGCAGCTTCGCCATCTCCGGCAAACAGTCGCATCTGAGTCCATTTTACACCGCCGCCGAAGCCGTGCCTCCGCAAGTGGATGAACTCAAGCTCCTCCTCCGGGACGACCCCGGTCAGCTTCGATCCGTTGCCAGCATTGAACCCGTGATTGCCAGGCATCTCAAGGTCATGAAGGACATGGTGGAGCTGGGTGATAAGAACCTGTTTCGAGGGTACGGCCAACGCAATCTGACCGACGAAGGGAATAATCTGATGGAGCAGATCCGGGCCGCTTTCAGCACGATGGACAAGGAGCAACGTGCGCGGCTGGACCAGGAACAAACGACCGTCGCGGCGAAGGCAGCCCGCGTCACCATGATCAGCTGGGCCGGAAGTTTGCTGTCCGGCTTGCTGGTTCTGGCGTGCGGCGCATGCGCGCTGCTCGCCATGCACGGCCGTGGAAAGGCAGAGGAAAAACTGGGCCGATTGCTGGGGTCGATGCCGGACGCCCTGGTGATCGTCAACACGGAAGGCAAGATTGTCGGCACCAATGCGCACACGGGAAAACTATTTGGATATAGCGACCGGGAATTGCAAGGGGAAAGCATGGCCCTGCTGGTCCCGGAACGCTTTCGAAAAACCCAACGGCAATATTACACCGCGTTCTTCTCCCCGCGCGGCGGCCGGGTTCTGGAAACGACGATGGAGCTTTGCGGCCTGCACAAGGACGGCCGGGAATTTCCGATCGAGGTGAGCACCAAGCCGTTGGCCGCCGAAAAAGGGCTGGTGGTCACCAGCGCGATTCGCGACATCACGGAGCGCAAACAGGTGGAACAACAAGTTTCCAAACTGAACAAAGAACTGGAACGCCACGCGATGGAGTTGGAAAACGCCTATAAAGAATTGGAATCATTCAGTTACTCGGTTTCGCATGATTTACGTTCGCCGCTTCAGAACATCGATAACTTCAGCCGCATCCTGATGGAAGATTACGCCAACCAGCTCGATGCCGAAGGCCTGGATTACGTTCAGCGGCTGCGGGGAAGTTGCCAACACATGGAGGACATCATTGATGCCCTGCTGGCGTTGTCCAATATGATGCGAAAAGAATTGCTGGTGGACCAACTCGATCTTACCGCCCTGGCGAATGCCGTGGCCGCTGATTTAAAACAAAAAACCCCGGACCGGCTGGTGGACTGGGTCATTGCCGAGGGGCTGACCGCCGAGGGCGATGCCCAGTTGTTGCGAGTCGTGCTGGAGAATTTGTTCGGCAACGCATGGAAGTTCACGGCGAATCGTGCGCGCGCGCGCATTGAATTCGGGGCATTGCCCCAATCGAACGGCGCCCGAACCTATTTCGTGCGCGACGACGGCGCGGGTTTTGACATGGCGCACGCGGGTAATTTGTTCAAGCCCTTCAAGCGTCTGCACGATCAGAGCGAGTTTCGTGGCACGGGCATCGGTTTGGCAACCGTGCAGCGGGTCATTCACCGCCATCGGGGTAAAATCTGGGCCGAGGGCGCCGTCAATCACGGCGCAACATTTTGCTTCACCCTGACCGGCGAAGCCGGAGAATCCAATGGACAAAATTACCATTCCGCCAAACCAAAGTAATTCATCCGAACCGGGCGTCACGAACAAGGCCTTGCGGGCTTTGATTGCGGATGACTCGGAAAACGATGTTCTGGTTTTGTTGCACGTGTTACGGAAGGCCGGCTATGAGCCGGTTTACGAGCGCGTCTGGACCGCACCGGCCATGAAGGCGGCGCTCCAACGGCAAACCTGGGACATTGTCATTTCGGATTACGAGATGCCCAACTTTGGCGGGTTCGAGGCGTTGCAACTGTTGAAAGAAAGCGGACACGACGTGCCATTCATCCTGGTATCAGCCGTGGTCAGCGAGGAAACGGCCGTGGCGGCGATGAAGGCTGGCGCGCATGACTACATCATGAAGCGCAACCTGGCGCGGCTCGTGCCCGCGATTGAACGTGAGTTGCGCGAGGCCCAGTCGCGTGTGGCGCGCAAAGCGGCAGAAACGGCTTTGCGCCAAAGCGAGGAGCAACTGCGTCAGGTCCAAAAAATCGAGGCCGTGGGCCGGCTCGCCGCCGGTGTGGCCCATGACTTCAACAATATTCTGACCGCCATTATGGGTCATAGCGAACTCTTGTTAAGACAACTGGACGCTGATGATCCGCGGCGTAAAAACGCCGAACAAATCGAGAAGGTCGCACACCTGGCCGCAGGACTGACGAGGCAACTGCTGATTTTCAGTCGCAAACAAGTGATTGAACCCCGCGTGCTGAATCTCAATGCCGTCATCCTTGACATAAAAAAATGTTGCGCCGGCTCATTGGGGAAAACATCGAGTTTTGCACGTTACTCGACCCGGCAGCAGGGCACATCAAGGCCGACCCTGGCCAAATCGAACAGGTTATCATGAACCTCGCGGTGAACGCCCGCGATGCCATGCCCACCGGCGGCAAACTGACCGTCACGACTGTCAACACCACACTGGACAAAAACCACCTGAAAAATTTCCCCGTCTCCGAAATGAGTGCGGGTGACTACGTCATGCTGGTCATTGCGGACACCGGCACCGGGATGAGTGAAGAAGTCAAAGCGCACCTGTTTGAACCCTTTTTTACCACCAAACCCCCGGGCACAGGCACGGGCCTGGGTCTGGCGACTTGCTTCGGGATCGTCAAACAAAACACCGGCCACATCAACGTGCATAGCGAGTTGGGAAGCGGCACGACATTCAAGATTTACTTCCCCCAGGTGCAATCGGCGCTTGAACCCCCCCCCGCGTTCGCAACCTGCCGACCGCAGTGGCCGGAGGCAACGAAACGGTGCTTTTGGTCGAGGACGAACCCGTGGTGCGCGAATTGGCCGTGGCTACATTACGGGAGAAAGGCTACACCGTTGTGGAAGCGGGCAACGGCGAGGAAGGCCTTCGCCTGGCACGGCAACACGATGGGAAAATTGATCTGGTGCTGACGGATGTCGTCATGCCCGTCATGGGCGGCAAAGAAATGGCCGATGCCCTCCGCACGTCTCATCCGGACACGAAGGTGCTATTTACATCGGGATATACCGAGGATGCCTTGGGACATCACGGTGTGCTGCGGCCGGGAATTTTATTCCTCCCAAAACCTTATCTGACGGCCACTTTGGCGCGCAAGGTGCGCGAAGTCCTGGATGAAGGTCTGATACAAAGCCGCTAAGATATCTTCCAAATGTCTCGTGGCGACGGTCATGATTCTGCCACCCCATTCGGCGAGTCCGGCATGCCGGGTCGGAGACTGGCGCTCCGGTTCATGGAGAACTTTCCTCGAAAACTGCACCAGCCGCTCAGAGTCAATGGGCGGCTGGATTTCTCAGGTAAGATTTGCTGCGGGTGCTCGCTTCTGGCTGACTCAACCAGTTCACCCGCGCTACGGCTGGCAGCCTATTTGCAGCAGCAGCTGGAGCAGCATTCCTTGACGGCCTTTTCGACCGCTTCGCGGGTTTCGCCCGTGCGTTTCTGAATCCGGCCAATCAATTCTTCCTGCTGGCCTTCGGCGAATTGCAGATCGCTATCCGTGAGCTTGGCCCATTTCTGTTTCAGCTTGCCCTTGGTGATGTTCCAGTCGCCCTTGATTTCAAGTGTAGTCATAATAATTTAGTTCGTGATTTGTTATTTTTCGTTTTGATTCGCCGCCAATGTGACGGCAAAAGTGTTCCCGCGCCTCTGTGCTGGCTCTGCCGGTTAATCCACCATCAGCTTGACGGAGGTGGCGCCGCGCAGGGCTTTGGAATACGGGCAGGTTTTGTGCGCTTCGTCCATGATGTGTTGAGCCTGGGCGCGCTCGATTCCCGGGAGATGCGCATGCAACTCCACCGCCAGGCGGTAGCCGCCCTGGTCATCCTCAATCAGGCTCACCAGCGCCCGCACCGTGGAATCCTGGACCGGGGTGCCGAGCTTTTTGGCCGCGTTGCCCAAGGCGCCGTGGTAACACGCGGAATACGCGCCCGCAAACAACAGCTCGGGATTGGGACCGCGTTTCTCAATGCCTTTCTCCAATGGATTTCCCAATGTGACATCCAGCAGCCCGTCCGGTGTCTGGATGGTTCCCGAACGTCCGCCCTTGGATATCGCTTCCGCCGTAAACAAAGTTTTCATAATGGCATTAAGTTGCTCCGCCGCGTGGTCTGGTGAAGTCTTCGGCGGAGCGGCTCAACGGTTAACGGAGCAATAGAACCACAACGATGATGACGAGAAGGAGGCCTCCCACGCCGCCACCGATGTAGAGCGCGCTGGCAAGAACCGGCGATAGTAATAATAGATGCATAGTTTGTCTTTCGTTTTTGATGGCAATTCATTTGCCATCACTTTCTGGAGGACGCTACGTGATGGGCCGGTCTTTAGCTATGGGGTGTAACCCTACCATGGATGATTGGAGGCGCTCGCCGCCGACTGCCCAGCTGGCGGAAGAATTGAAAAATGAAATAACCCCGTGACGTTGTGGCTGAGGCACACGAACCGGAGTTTCAGCCCCGTGCGGCTGATTGAATCTTTACTGGAGAACCATTGACCCGTTGGCCACGCGGACGGTTTTGCCATCGCCATCGCCGGCACGATTGTCTCGCAGGTCTCGCAAGGGCGTGGCAACCGGCTTGCCCAGGCGGGACGCCAGCAGCTTGGTGACCAACTGGCGGGATTCCTCCCGCCGTTGGTCCAGCTTCCTGCGATAAATCATCCCGAGGCCCGCAAAACCCAGCAGACAAATCAGCGATGCCAGCCCCAGCGCGCAAACAAGGGTTAGGGTGAGTTGCGGCACGTTGTAGGGAAAGCTCTCCACCAGGATTGCTGGATAGCCCAGGCCGGCTACAGCGAGCGCAGTCAAGATGGCCATCAGCCACATCGCACGGTGCACGCAACGCTCGTCGCGCTGAATCTGAATGATCTTTTCCTCCAGCGCCTGGTGCTCGGCACTTTCGCCGTAGCGAAGGCAATGCCGCAGAAACTCCGTATGTTTTTGATGTTCGCTCATCATCGTTGAGGCAACGCCGTTCAACGCGGCATTCCGTTTGTCTAACGAGCAGGGTACGCCATCGGGCAGGCTCTTGCCATGGGGTGTAACCCTACCTTGCGTTGTCAGCCCGTTGAAAAAGCAGGAGCCGACGTGAGGCTCTGACTGAATTTACGATATTTGATTTACGATTTACGAATCACTCCACAAATCACGCAGACCGCGCAAATCGCATATCGCAAATCGAAAATAATGAGACTCGTCACCTCGTCTCCTGCAAAGAAAGAGGTTTTCAACGAGCTGTCATGGGTGGCGCTTCCTGAAATTGATCCTCTCACCACAAGTCAATGAGCGGGCCGGACGCATGGGGAGTTCACCCCATATACAAGTCGAAGCAATTGACTGATAGTGGCCTTGAATTCGTGGCGCGCCGTCGAGGGGTCAAGCATTCCGGAGCATCGCGCCTGAACCCAGCATACAAAATGAAAAAGAAGTTGACCACGTTGTCACGACGATATGTGGCGGCATTGCGAAAACATCTGCGGCGAGGCTCGCGGGCGATTCCGCCGTGCGGGGCGGCGCTGCGACTGGGACGCCAGGCCGCGGCCCTCAATCTGGAAACGTTGGATATGGTTCGGATTCACGAGGACGCACTCGCCACCTTGGAAGCCGCCAGCAGCAAAAATGGTCTCATCAAGCGGGCGGAGATTTTTTTTACCGAGGCCATCACCCCGATCGAGGAAACGCATCACGCCGCGCTCAACGCCAATGTCCGCTTGAGCAGACTGAACCAGACGCTGGGCCGGCGCACGGTGGACCTGGCAGCTTCACAGCGGTCACTGAAGCAGGACGTCGTCCAGCGCAAGACCGTGGAGCAGGCCCTCAAGAAAAGCGGGGAACACTCCCGGAAACTTTTGAAAGAATCACTTGACCTGCAGAAGCATTTGCGGCGCCTGACCCACCAGATTCTCTCGGCGCAGGAGGACAAGCGAAAGAAAATCAGCCGCGATTTGCATGATGAGATTGCCCAGACGTTGCTGGGCATCAATGTCCGGCTGTTGACGTTGAAAAAGGAGGCTGCGGTCGACACCGACGGCCTAAAAAAAGAGATTGTCAGCACGCAGCGATTGGTGGATAAATCAGTGAAGAGTATAAAACGCTTCGCTCGTGAATTCGGTATTCATCATCGGACGTAAAGTAGGACCTGAAATGGCACGCAAACTAAACGGGCTGGCGCAACAATATGTCGCGACGCTGCGCAAACACCTGAAGCAAGATTCACGGGCGAGCGCACCATGCCGGACGGCGCAGGGACTGGGACGCCGGGCCATGGCCCTGGGTTTGGAGACGCTGGATCTCGCCCGGTTCCATGAGCAGGCGCTGATTAACCTGGTGTTGCCGAGCTACTCCCCCGGCACCCGGGAGCGGATGGTCCGGCGGGCGGGGACTTTTTTTGCCGAGGCCATCACCCCCATCGAGAAAACGCATCGCGCGGCCCGGGATGACAATGGCCAATTGGTTAAACTGAATCAGTCGCTCATCCAGCGCAGCGTGGATCTGATCGCCTCGAACCGGCAGTTGCAACGGGAGATCCTCCAGCGCAAATCGGTGGAGGCGTCCCTCCGAAAGAGCGAGCAACACTACAGCGAGTTGCTGGAGCAGTCGCGGCACATGCAGGAACAATTGCGGCTGCTGTCCCGCCAGCTTCTGACGGCCCAGGAGGAAGAGCGCAAGATGATCAGCCGCGAACTGCATGATCAAATAGCCCAGACCTTGACGGGCATCAATATCCGGCTGGCTTCCTTGAAAACCGAGTCCACGCTCAACAACAAGGGCCTCCAGAAAAAAATCTCCAGCACCCAAAGGCTCGTGGAAAAATCGGTGGACATTGTGCATCGGTTCGCCCGGGAACTGCGCCCAACGGTGCTGGACGACCTGGGGCTGATTCCCGCCCTGCATTCATTTATGAAAAGCTTTACCGCGCGGACGGGCGTGCGCGTTCATTTGACGGCCTTTGCGGCGGTGGAACGATTGGACACGGCCAAACGAACGGTGCTCTTTCGCATCGCCCAGGAAGCGCTCACCAATGTGGCCCGTCATGCGCAAGCCAGCCGGGTGGAAGTGAGCATCCAGAAACTGCCGGACTGCATTTGCATGAAAATAAAAGACGACGGCAAATCCTTTAACGTGGAACGCACCTTGCATGCCAATGGCGGCAAACGCCTCGGGCTGCTCGGGATGAGGGAACGATTGGAGATGGTCGGCGGCAAATTCGTTGTCGAATCCTCACCCGGCAAAGGCACGACCATCAATGCACAACTTCCGCTCGACAAGGCCGCGCGGGGGGCGGCGCTGATGGAGTCCGCTGAAACCAAACCTTGAATTTTTATGAAACGAATTTTACCCACGCCAATGAAAGGATGTTCTTGAATGAAAAATAACGGTCACAAATCCACCTCCCCAGTGACTCTCTTGCCCAAGTGTCCCACGGGCATCCAGGGTCTCGATGAAATTACCGGCGGCGGATTGCCGCGCGGGCGGCCCACGCTGATGTGCGGCGGCCCGGGTTGCGGCAAGACGCTGTTCGCCGCGGAATTCCTCGTGCGCGGCGCGGTGCAGTTCGGCGAGCCGGGCGTGTTCATGGCCTTCGAGGAGACGGAAGCGGAGTTGAAGGCCAATGTCGCGTCGCTCGGATTTGATCTGGCGGGCCTGGTCCGGCGCAAAAAAATTGCGATTGACTATGTCCGCATCGAGCGCAGCGAAGTCCAGGAGAGCGGCGAGTATGACCTGGAAGGATTGTTCGTCCGTCTCAATCACGCGATTGATTCCATCGGCGCCAGGCGCGTGGTGCTGGACACGCTGGAAGCGCTGTTCGCCAGCCTGCCCAACGAGGCCATCCTGCGCGCCGAGTTGCGCCGGCTCTTCCGCTGGCTCAAGGACAAGGGCGTGACCGCCGTCATCACGGCCGAGCGCGGGCGCGAACAACTGACGCGCCACGGGCTGGAGGAATACGTGTCCGACTGCGTCATCCTGCTCGACCATCGGGTCAATGAGCAGATTGCCACGCGGCATCTGCGCGTGGTGAAATATCGCGGCGCGCTGCACGGCACCAACGAATTTCCATTTCTTATCGGCGCCGAGGGCATCAGCGTGCTGCCCATCACGTCGCTGGGGCTGAATCACAAGATATCGGCCGAGCGGATAGCCACCGGCATCCCCCGGCTCGACGCGATGCTGGGCGGGCGGGGTTTTTTTCGCGGCAGCAGCATTCTGCTCACGGGCACGCCCGGCACGGGCAAGACCATCGTCGCCGCCAACTTTGCCCAGGCCGCCGCCCGGCGCGGGGAGCGCACACTTTTCTTCTCGTTCGAGGAATCGCCCAATCAGATCATCCGCAACGTGCATTCCATCGGGTTGCGCCTGGAGCCGCTGGTCAAGGGCGGCTTGCTGCGGTTTCACGCGGCGCGGCCTTCGCTCTACGGCCTGGAAATGCACCTGGCCACGATGTTCAAGGAGATCATCGCGTTTCAACCCGACGTCGTCATCATCGACCCGATTACCAGCCTGATGGACGCCGGTACCGCCTCCGAATGCCGGGCGATGGTGACGCGGCTGGTTGATTATTTGAAGGCCGGACAAGTCACCACACTCTTCACCAGTCTGACGCAGGCCGGCCACTCGCTGCAACAAAGTGAAGCCTCCATGTCCTCGCTCATGGATTCCTGGCTGTTGTTGCAGGACTTCGAAGGCAACGGCGAACGCAATCGCGTGCTCTACGTGCTCAAAGCGCGCGGCATGGCGCACTCGAACCAAATCCGCGAGTTCCTGATTTCGGACCGGGGCATTGACCTCGTGGATGCTTACATCGGTCCCAGCGGGGTCTTGACCGGCGCGGCGCGGGTGGCGCAAACCGCGCGCGAAAAAGCCGAAGCGCTGGCCAGCCAGCAGGAAGCCGCCCGCCGCCAACGCGAATTGAAACGCAAACGCGTGGCACTCGAACAGCAGATCAGCGGGCTGCGCTCCGAGCATGAGGCCAGCGCCGAAGAACTTCGGCAAATTGACGAACAGGTCGGAACGCAAACGCGCTTGCTGACCACCGAGCGGACCGAATTGGGCCGCCTGCGCCAGGCCGATGTTTCGCTCCCGATGGGCATCGGGAGCGCGCGGGGCAACTCCAAACCAAAGAGCAAACGATGAAAACCAAAAAGTCCTCCGCCTCCCCGCGCCAGCCCGCCAAACTCTGGCAACTGCGCCTTTACGTAATGGACACGACGCCCAAATCGGAGACGGCGTTCGCAAACCTAAAAAAGTTTTGCGAAAGCCACCTCAAAGGCCGCTATCGCATCACGGTGATTGATTTGCTGAAGCGGCCCCACCTGGCCAAAGGCGACCAAATCCTGGCCATTCCCACGGTGGTGCGCAAATTGCCGAAGCCCGTGCGAACCATCCTTGGCAACCTTTCCGATACCGAGCGCGTGCTCGTCGGCCTGGATTTGCGCCCCGCCGGTTAACCGAGACGTACGCGCGTGAAAACAAACAAAACCCGCCGCACGATCAAGGCCCTGACCACCCGGTCCAAGGACAAATTCGTCTTGCGACTATTCGTAGCGGGGGCCACGGCCCGATCGCGCCAAGCCATCGTGAGCGTCCGTCAACTGTGCGAAGCCGAACTGAAAGGCATCTGCAAACTGGAAGTGATTGATATCTATCAGCAGCCCAAACTGGCGCGCGCGAACCAGATCGTCGCGACCCCGACGCTCATCATGGAATTCCCACCGCCGGTGCGCCGGTTCATCGGCAGCCTGGCGAACATCACCGGCCTGTTCGTCGAGTTGGACTTGATAACAAAAGGTAAAATCGCACTTTGAAAACCACCCGCCACAAGATCTCCTCCCGCCCCGCGCCGTCCGGCTTGCCGGGCCGAAGCGTGGCGAAGGCTGGCGAACTCGCCAGGCTGCGCGCCCGTCTGGCCGACGCAGAGGCAACGCTCCGCGCCATCCGCACCGGCGAGGTGGATACGGTGATTGTCGCGGGCAAAGAAGGCTCCCAAGTGTTCACGCTGGAAGGCGCCGAGCACGCCTACCGCGTGCTCATGGAATCCATGAACGAAGGGGCGCTGACGCTGACGGCTGACAAGATGATACTTTATGCCAACCACTGCTTCGCCCGCATGGTCAAATGCCCGCTGGAGCAGGTGACGGGCAGTTCCTTTCGCCGCTTTCTCTCCGCCGGAGACCGGGCAACGCTCCGACCGCTCATGAAACGGACCGACAAATCCGGCTCTAAAATCCAGGTGCTCCTTCACGCCGGCGACGGTTCGAAAATGCCGGCGCAAATCTCCATTCGTCCGCTGGCAAAGAATGGTGGCAAAAGCGCGACCTTCGGCATGGTGGTGACCGACATGACGGAGGCCCGGCGCAGCGAGGAAATGCTGCGGGCCTTGACGCACCGCGTGGTGCAAGTGCAGGAAGCCGAGGGCGGGCGCGTGGCCCTCGAATTGCACGACAACGTTACCCAGCTTCTCTGCGCCGTCCTCGCGCGCTGGGCGGCACTGGCGAACAAACTGTCGGCGCGCTCGCCCCGTGAAATAATCCTGGCCGGCGGCTCCCGCGCCACCGCCGCGGCTATTTCACGGGGCGAGAAAGCATCGCGGGGAGAGGTGATGAAACTCAGCGAGATGCTCGGCCAGACGGTCGAGGAAGTGCAGCGCATCTCGCGTAATCTGCGGCCCAGCGTTTTGGACGAACTGGGCCTGGTCCCCGCCCTGCGCGCCACCTGCACGGAGTTCGCCGGTCGGACGGGCGTGTCCCTCAAGCTGGCCTGCAAACCGTTGACCGTCCGGCTGCCCGCCCAAGGCGAGTTGGCGCTCTACCGCATCCTCCAGAAAGCTTTGGAGAATGTGGAGAAGCACGCCCGCGCCCGTCACGTTACCGTGCGCCTGAGGCAGCGCACCTTCGTTCAGTTGACGATCCATGACGACGGGATCGGCTTCGACCCGGAGCATCACGCGGCCAGACGAAAAGGAATGGGCGGCCTTGGTCTGCTCAGCATGCGCGAGCGAGCGACCTATGTGGGCGGCGCCCTCAAGATCAAATCCGTTCGCGGCGCCGGCACGAAAATCGAGGTGCTCATTCCCCTGCCGGCAGGTGCCACGGCGGTCAACCTAAACTGACTTATGAAACGAATCGCTGTTTTGCTGGCACTGCTCGCAGCCGGTTGGGGCAACACCCACGCAGCACCCGTTTCGACAAACTCCGCTCCGACCAGTCGCATTCTCATGATTGATCCCAGTTCCATGCCGATTGCCACGGGCAAAGCCACCCTGATCATCGGTGCGCTCCAGCGCGTGGACGGCGTTTACACGGGCGATTACAAGCTCAAGGTGTTTCCCTACTTCCTCAAAAACGAAAAGGGCAGGCTGGCCATTGTCGTTTCGGATGAATCGCTGGCTGAGATCAACCAGGGAAAAGTTGCGGCGATCATCGGGACCGCCACCACGACCACGAGCGGCAAAGGCGGCCGGACCCGGCACATTGATGCCACGGCCACGCCGGCTGACATTAATCGCGGAACGCTCAAGCTGTGGTTCACCACGGCGGGAAACCGGAAAATGATCTTCGAGCCAGCCTATCACTTTGCGGGGACAGGGACGGCAGTGGTTGTGGCGCAGGCGACTGAAATCAAACCCTGAATATTTATGAAAAAAATCACTGTTCTGCTCGCGGAAGACCATACGATTGTGCGCGAGGGGTTTCGCAAGATGCTGGAGCTGGAAAACGATATTCAAGTGGTCGGCGAAGCGCAAGACGGCCGCCAGGCGGTCGCCATGGTCAAAAAACTTCGTCCCGCGGTGGTCGTCATGGACATCGCCATGCCGCGGCTCAATGGTTTGGAAGCCACCCGCCAGATTCTCAAAGCCTTCCCCGTCACCAAAATACTCATTCTCTCGGCGCATAGTGATGACGCGTATGTCAAAAACGCGACCGAGTCCGGCGCGATGGGATTTCTGCTCAAACAAGCCTCCGCCCACGTTCTGTCCGAGGGGATTCGGGAAGTCAACAAGGGGAATATCTTTTTCGGCCCGGCCATTGCGAAGCGTCTTCACCAACTGGATGGCAAGTCCATGGATCGAGCCGGACGGCCGCAGCCGCGCAACGTCCGCCTGAGTACGCGCGAGATGGAAGTGCTTCAACTGATTGCCGAAGGCAAAGCCAACAAGGAAACGGCCGCGGAACTGGACATCAGCATCAAGACCGTCGAAAAACATCGCGAGAAGCTCATGAGCAAGCTCAACATCCACGACACCGCCGGACTCACCCGCTACGCCATCAGCGCAGGAATCATTGAGAGCAGCGTCCAGTTGACCATCGTCTGACACTGAAAACGGAAGATGTCGCGTCCGGCCTGTGGCCGGAAACGCGTGGCGTCCGGGCGAATTTATCGGGGCACAACCCCGACACTACAACAATGAGAATGTTTTTTCAGAGGTCCCAATGAATCGAGACAGTCTTTCTTTCTGGATGACTTTGACCGGGACCGTTTGCTGGGGTGTTTGTTTTTGGTGGATGTGCCGGCTTTCCATCAAACAGAATTACCTTTTGGATCAGCTTCGCGAGCAGGGCAAACGAATCGAAAAGTTATCCCGGGTCGAGCATGATCTCATCAAGGAAGTGCATCCCCAGGTCAACGAGATCAAGGAAGGGATGGAAGAAATGATCGCGGTGGTGAAGGAAAATTCAGAAAACAATCCTCCGGTGTCCAAAAAGAAGGGGCCTTAGTTTGCACCAGGCTTCGTCTTTGTATGACTCTGAAATCAGAGATGACGTCCGCCCTCACCCCCGGCCCTCTCCCCCGAGGAGAAGGAGAGCACATCGCGTCACTCGACAATTTCTCAATCCTCATGGCAGTCACCGATTCTGTGTTGTTGGCCGTGAGACACAGGATGACTCGGTCTGTTGCATGGCTCAAAACTCGGCGAATAATTCTCTCCTGGGGAGAGGATGAAAGGTGAGGGCGGATGCATTGCTCCGGTGACGGCGGATTAATGGGAATGCCCTTTCCGTGAGGAGAAGGGCATCCCGTCCTTGGCGGCAATGAAAAGCGTCAGCAACCCACTCGCGGCGACGCGAGATGCGCCGCCCTGATGTCGGATGGTCTAGGAAAACTTTGCATGAATGGCTGGAGGGTGAAAGCCAGGTCGAGTTCCCGTCCCCCGCTTTTTGCCAGCTCAAAAGCTTTCCGGACGGCATTTTGCAGATCGGGCCTCGTGACGGCAACCTGCAGGCTCACCGTTTTGATTGCGGCCGGTTCTTGGTGGCGTACTTGGGTTCGTAAGGTTTGTTTTTGGTGTTCATGTCGTTTGGTTTTTTCTGTGGTTTGGCTTTGGGTTGTATGTTTGGGGAAAATACTACGAAACCAGTTCGTTTCGTCCATGGGGTGAACACCCCATAGCGCCCGCACGGGTTCCTCGATTATTTTGACACCATGAAAGTCTGGAAGACTGGACTTACGTTGCGTGATTCAACAGCGCCCATTTACGGCGTCTGCACCAGGCGCAGGGCTGGACGCATATGATACTCCTCCTCTGCTCATTTGTGGCCGTTTCCTTTGGCTGCGCCGCATTCATTCTATGCGCTTGCGCCATTGCGGCCTCTGCGCCGCCGGATCTGGCCATTCGGTTGTGGGAAGGGGGCATGGGGTAAACACCCCATAGCGCCCGCAAGGCTGGCCAGCTATTATTTATTTTCCATGAAAGATAAAACAATTTCGCAAGCGGGAGAGTCAACCTGCGCGCCACTTCCGCCCTGTCACATTCTCGTGGTGGAGGACGAGCCGAACATACGCGCGCTCAACACCGGAGTGTTGATTAACTCCGGCTACGACGTGGACGCTGCCGAAGACGGCGCAGCCGCTTGGGAGGCGCTTGGTACTGACAGCTACGATCTTATGATCACCGACAACAAAATGCCCAGGCTGACCGGCGTTGAGTTGCTCAAGAAGCTGTATGCCAACCGCATGGCCCTGCCGGTCATCATGGCCACAGGAGAATTGCCAACGGAGGAATTCACCCGATACCCCTGGCTCCAACCCGCCGCCATGCTGCTCAAGCCCTATACCATCGAGGAATTGTTGGGAACGGTGAAAAAGGTCCTGCGCGAAGCGGATGGCGCCGACGACGGCTCCCAACTGTTCAAATATCGTGATGTGAAGGACAATAAAATGTCGCCAGCGGGCAAGCCATCTGGCGCACCGCGGCAGCTCCCAACGGATACCCCCCGCCGCATTCTTGTGGTGGATGACGACAATGACACCCGCCAGCTCAGCGTTGATGTGCTGGCTGGCTCCGGCTACGACGTTGATGCGGTCATGGACGGTGCCGCCGGCTGGGAGGCGCTTCAGGACATCAGCTACGACCTCACCATCACCGACAACAAAATGCCCAGAATGACAGGCCTTGAAATGATCGAGCAGCTGCGTTCAGCGCGCATGACACTCCCGGTCATCATGGCCACCGGACATTTGCCCATGGATGAATTTGCCCGAAAGCCGTGGCTAAAACCCGACGCCACGCTACAGAGGCCGTTTTCCAATGACGATTTGCTGGAGGCGGTAAAAAAAGTCCTGCGCCCGGACGACAGTCCCCGCGAGCATTCAACGTCCAATTGACCGTTCTCCGTCGCTGGCCTGCCATGTCGCGGCTGGATTCACGACAATCCTGGCATGGGGTGAACACCCCATAGCGCCCGCAAGCGTTTCCACCTAATCATTTGTGTCGCTATGAAAGACAAGGAACTATCGCAAGCGGGCTCGTTGTCACCGTTCTTAAAACGGCGGCAACGGCTTCGTACTATGAAAAATAACGAATTATTGCAAGCGGGAGAGCTGGCGGGCGCATCAGTTCAATGTCCGGTGAATCCGCCCCAGCGCATTCTCGTGGTTGATGACGACAGCGACCTTCGCCTGTTGGACGCCGATGTGCTGGCTCTTCCCGGTTACCATGTTGACGCCGCCGAAGATGGCGCAGCCGGCTGGGAAGCGCTTCAGGCCAACAACTACAATCTTCTGATCACCGAGCACAGCCTGCCCAAGCTGACCGGCGTTGAACTGGTCAGGAAGCTGCGTTCCGCCCGCATGGCCCTGCCGGTCGTCATGGCTGCAGGAAGATTGCCCACGCACGAACTGGCCCGAAACCCGTCGCTTCAACTGGCGGCCACGCTGTTGAAACCCTTTGCCGTTGATGCATTGCTGGACACGGTGAAAAACGTCCTTCGCGCGACCGACAGTCCCCGTGAACTGATCGCGCCGCTGCCAAACTGGCGAAGCCAGCCGTCAGCAGTTGGTTTGCGGCCATGATGATTCCACTCCGCAGTTCAGCGTCCGGTTGACCGCCCTTTGTCGTCGACACGCTGCGTCGGAACTGAATTCAAGAGAATTTCATATGGGGTGTTCACCCCATAGCGCCGCGCATTTTCCCAGCTTATTATCATGAACGAACTCTTCAAAGGGTATTGGTTTTGTAAGCCAAAACTCATGGTGGAGCAGGGGTTATGCTGGGCAACCATCAAAACGAGAACGCAACCGGCAACGAGACGTGTACGGAGCAGGCGCTTCGCGCCTCCGAACTTAGTTATCGTCGGCTGTTCGAAGCGGCGAAGGATGGCATCCTGATTCTGGACGTTGACACGGGACGCATCAATGATGTGAATCCTTTCCTTTTTAAACTATTGGGTTTTTCCCGCAGTGAAATGGTCGGCAAAACCGTCGGGGAGCTAAGTCCGTTCAAGGACATTGAGTCCAATCAAGTCATGTTGGAGCGATTGCAACAGCACGGGTATGTCCGCTACGAAAACCTGCCGCTGGAAACGAAGGATGGCCGCAAGATTGCCGTGGAGTTTGTCAGCAACGTGTATCAGGCCGGTGACTGCAACGTGATCCAATGCAACGTCCGCGACATCACGGAGCGCAAACACGCGGAAGATGAAATTCGCCGTTTCAACGCGAAACTGGAGCAACGGGTTGTCGAACGCACGGCACAACTGCAAGCCGCCAACCGGGAACTGGAGGCGTTCAGTTATTCCGTCTCCCACGATTTGCGCGCGCCGCTGCGCCATGTCACGGCCTTCGTGGAACTGATTCAAAAAGACGCCGGGCCGTCGCTTTCAGAAAAAGATCTTGGCCGTCTGACGATGATTTCCCAGGCGGCAGAACGGATGGGGGATTTGATTGATGACTTGCTGGCCTTCTCGCACGTCGGGCGCGCGGCAATGCAAAAGACGAACGTCAATCTTGACGAGCTGGTCCGGGAGACCTTGGGCGATTTTCAGGCGGAGACAAAAGGGCGGAATATCGTGTGGAAAATCCACCCGCTGCCACCCGTGTGGGCCGACCGCGCCTTGCTGCGAATGGTGCTGGTCAACCTGATTTCCAATGCGGTGAAGTTCACCGGCGCCCGCGTCGAGGCCAAAATCGAAATCGGTTGCGCTCCCGCCTGCGTGGCCGAAGCAAATGCTACAGACGAGCAAACGCAACCGGGCACGATGTCAGCACAGCAGTCCCTGCAGCACACTACGGCGCGGCGAAGGCCCGGTGGCGATGGCGAGACGGTGATCTTCATCCGCGACAACGGCGCGGGTTTCGATCCGCGTTATGCCGGCAAACTGTTCGGCGTGTTTCAACGCCTGCACAGCCAGGACGAGTTCGAGGGCACAGGCATCGGCCTGGCGAACGTCCAGCGCATCATTCAACGGCACGGTGGCCGGGCATGGGCGGAAGGCGTGGTGGACGGCGGCGCGACATTTTACTTTTCGATCCCCAAACAACCCACCGGGGTCTGAAAGAACACTGAAACATCAAAAACACCCTATGTTACAGATGGGGTAAACACCCCATAGCGCCAGCAAGCGTTTCCACCTTATATTTATCATGGTATGAAAGGAAATGAACTATTGCAAGCGGGAGAACCGCCGGGCGCATCAGTTCAATATCAGGCGCATCCGCGCCACCGCATTCTCGTGGTTGATGATGACAGCGACCTTCGCCTGTTGTACGCCGATGTGCTGGCTCCTCGCGGCTACCACGTTGACGCCGCCAAAGATGGCGCCGCCGGCTGGGAGGCGCTTCAGGCCAACAACTACAATCTTCTAATCACCGAGCACAGCCTGCCCAAGCTGACCGGCATTGAACTGGTCAGGAAGCTGCATGCCGCCCACATGGCCGTGCCGGTCGTCCTGGCCGCAGGAAGATTGCCCACGCACGAACTGGCCCGAAACCCGTCGCTCCAGCTTGCCGCCATGCTGGCGAAGCCCTTTGCCGTTGACGAATTACTGGACACGGTGAAAAAAGTCCTGCGCGTGACCGCCAGTCCCCGCGAGTTGATCGCACCGCTGCCATACCGGCAAAGCCAGCCATCAGCCGGTGGTTTATGGCTGTGATGATTTTGCTCCGCGGTTTAGCGTCCAGTTGATGTTCCTCCAGCCCGGACACTTGCGCCGGGGCTGAATCCACGAAAAACGCGCATGGGGAAAACACCCCATAACACCCGCACGGCTTCTTGCCCTATATTTATGCCCGGATGATCAATCACAAGAAGAAGGTGCTGACGTTTGGCGAGTTCATCGCGATCGTTTTTAATTCTTGAGCCGGGTCCCGGCAAATTTTTTTCGTTCCGATGAACAAACTTCTTGAAGCTCCTTGCGACCAGTCTGCCGCCAAACCGGACGGAGACCGGGCGGAGTCATCACCATCCCATCGCATCCTCGTGGTTGAGGACGACCGCGACCTCCGCCAGCTTAACGCCAGCGCGCTGATTAACTCCGGTTACGCGGTGGACGTTGCCGAAGACGGCGCCGCCGCCTGGGAATCGCTTCAGGCCAACCACTACGATCTGATGATCACCGACAACAAGATGCCCAAGCTGACCGGCATTGAACTGCTTAAGAAACTGCGTTCCGCCCACATGGGACTGCCGGCCATCATGGCCACCGGAACGGTGCCCACGCAGGAACTGGCCCAAAATCCGTGGCTTGAACCCGTCACCACGCTGGCCAAACCCTATGTCATCGACCTATTGTTGGATACGGTGAAAGAGGTGCTGCACACGGGGTTCTCAAAAAGCAACCATCCCCGCGTGGCGCCAAAACACTACGACGCCAGCGCATTCTCGGTGGAGCGATACACCACCAGTCGCAAGCACGAGTGGGACGCATTCGTGAGCGCAGCCAAGAACGCGACTTTTCTTTTTTACCGCGACTACATGGACTATCACCGCGACCGGTTCACCGACCATTCGCTGATGATTTTCAACGACCGGACGTTGGTGGCCGTGTTGCCGGCAAACCTAAACGCCGACGGTACACTCATCAGCCATGAAGGGCTGACTTATGGCGGGCTGGTGGTCTCCCGCGCAGCGACGCTGGGTGATGTGCTGGGATGTTTCCATGTGGTTTTGCATTACCTGAGCCAAAGGCAGATTTCCAAACTGCTCTACAAGCGGATTCCAGGTTTTTACAACACGCTCCCCGACGACGAAGTGGCTTACGCCCTGTTCCTTCTGGACGCCCGGCTTTATCGCCGCGATTGCGCGACGGCGATCTCGCAGGCGGACCGGCTTCCCATCCGAAGGGGCCACAAGAGACTGATTAGGATAGCAACCAGTCTGGGAGTCCGTATCGTCCAGGAAACATCTTTTCAGCCATTTTGGGAACGGGTGCTGGTGCCACAATTGGCTGCCCGGTATGGAGTCAAACCGGTGCATACCCTCGAGGAAATCACGCTGCTCGCGTCACGCTTTCCCGGGCAGATCAAACAATTCTCGGCCTATTGCGGCGATGAAATTGTCGCGGGCACAACCATTTACGAAACTCCGACCGTGGCGCATGCGCAGTACGGCGCGGTCACGGAAAAAGGACGACAGATTGGCGCGGAGGTCTGCCTGTTCAGCTCGCTGATCGAACAATACAAGGCCAAGCGTTTTTTTGATTTCGGCATCTCCAACGAGAAGGAAGGCCGGGTCTTGAATCATGGTTTGCTGGAGTGGAAGGAAGGTTTTGGCGCACGCTGCTACGCACATGATTTTTATGAGATTGCGACCGGGAATTACTCGAAGTTGGAACCGGTGCTACAGGCCCGGCCCGAAACAACTTTGACGCCACCGGGGACGGGTCAGGCATCGCCTTCTGTCTCCGGCGATCGGCCAGTCCGGGCCTATTTCGCGCATCCAATGGCGCTGATTGATGAAGGGGTTTCAATCGGCCAGGGGACGCGGGTATGGGCCTTTGCCCATGTTTTGAGCGGGGCGATACTCGGGGAAGACTGTAATATTTGCGACCACACTTTCATTGAGGGAGGAGTTCGAATTGGTAATCGCCTGACCATCAAGTGTGGCGTCTTTCTTTGGAATGGCATTACCGTCGAGGATGACGTCTTCATTGGACCCGGCGCAGTTTTCACAAATGATTGCCGGCCTCGGAGCAAGCGACATCTGAAAACGTATCCGCAAACGGTGCTGAAGAAAGGGTGTACGCTTGGAGCCAGCAGCACAATCCTTCCCGGCATTACCATTGGGCGATGGGCAATCGTTGGCGCCGGATCCATTGTCACCCATGATGTCCCGGATTACGCCCTGGTGGTGGGCAGTCCGGCCCGGTGGCGCGCCTGGGTTTGCCGCTGTGGAGAAAAACTTTTTCCCACTTCCGGCCGGCTGCTGGGCTGCACCTGCGGGCGCTCTTATGAGCAGGCCACTGAAAACGAAGTGAGAGAGTTTGCCGCCAATGGCAGCCACCAGAGCTTGCCGGGGAACCGCATGGCGACGGACTCCAGTGAGTCAATCATCAAAAGCAACGGACACCATGCGGCCAATGGCCGGTGAAGCCGGGTTGATCTGTTGTGTTCGGCCTGAAATCTGGTAGGGTAACACCCCATAGCGCCCGCCGGCTCTTCGGCTTAGGCTCACAGCGTGGATAATAAAACACTCATCCAAATTGGAGGTAATCCATGTCACTGATTTCTGTCGCGGTCACTTTGATTGTCATCGGCGTGCTGCTCTGGCTGGTCAACACTTATATTCCGATGGACGGAAAGATAAAAAAAATTCTCAACGTCGTCGTGGTAATTTGCGTCATCGTGTGGCTGTTGTTTGCCTTCGGCATTCTCAATCACTCAGGCGACATCCGCGTCCCCCGGATTGGGTAGCCAGGCGAACCGCATTCGCACATTGAAAGGAACACTATGTTAGGAACCATTCTATTGATTGTACTCATTCTGATGTTGCTCGGCGCACTTCCTACATGGCCGCACAGCCGGAGTTGGGGCTATTACCCGAGCGGCGGTCTGGGCTTGCTGGTCGTTATTCTGCTCGCCCTCGTGTTGCTCGGCAGAATTTGAGCCGGATTGGGGTGTTTGTTCGCCGAGAGGGATTGGCCGTTGAATGAATCGAATGCCAGACAAGTAATTCTGTCGAGCCAGCGTCAGGCCCCGCCCGAAGAATGTTTTGACTCATGACAACTCCAATGGGGTAAACACCCCATAGCGCCCACCTGGGTTTTCGTGCTTACTTCTCGTTATGGCAGAACAACGATTCCTACGCAACCCGCAGTCAACTGCGGCACCACCGCCAGCGATGGCGACGAGCTTGAACCGAACCGGAATCGAAATCCATTGGGGGGAAGCGGAAGCCAAAACCGTTGAGATTCGGCGCCATTATAACGAAGCGGCCGCGAAGGTTTGCTGCATCAATCCCGCAGGCGGGGGATCCGATGGCCGGCAAGGAAGCAACACGCAGCTTGCGTTGGACGCCCAAGCCCAAATAATTTTCGTCTCGAGGCCGGAAAGGCGGGCAACTTGAAAATCCAACCGGGCCGGAGAATTCGCAGTTCGGCGGCGGAGTGTGCCCGTCCCGGGCACAGCAACGTGGGTATTCCCGGCGCACTCAAAAAATCTTTGACTCCCGTCCTTCCGATGTTGCTGCGCCGGGGTGCGGGCGGACTCCGTCCAGAACCGGCGCCGCTGCCAAAGCGAGTTTTCAAACCGACTCCAAGTTTGGCGCTGGCGTCAGTCTTGTTGTGTCTCTCGCTGTTCGCTCACGGGCAGGAGCCCGCCGCTGGCTTCACGAATCCGCCGGCAGCGGACTTGTCGCGCCGACTTGTCGCGCCGAAATCCGATGAAGGCGGAAGTCAGACGGAGGCGGAGACCGTGGTTCTCCCCAAATCCGTCCCCGACCCCATCGAACCGTTCAATCGGGTGATGTGGGGCTTCAACAAGGCGCTTATGACCGGCGTCATCAAGCCGTCCAGCAGGGTTTATCGGTTTGTTGTTGTGAAACCGGTCCGAACCGGAATCGGAAATTTTGGCAGGAACCTCACTTACCCGGGACGATTGATCAACAATCTGCTCCAGGGAAAGTGGAGCGGCGCGCGCGATGAATCCTACCGGTTCGTTTGCAATACCACCGTCGGGGTGGCCGGGTGCTTCGACCCGGCGACCAAATGGAAGATTCCGAAATCGGACGCGGATTTTGGCCAGACGTTCGGCAAGTGGGGCTGGAAGCCGCAGTGTTTTATAATGCTGCCGATTTATGGACCGAGCAATGAACGGGATACCGTCGGCCTGGCCGCCGACACGGCGGCCAATCCGCTGATCTATATCGCTCCCTACGAATTCGTCGCGAACAATCCGCTGACCTGGCTCGGCCCCTACAGTTATCTCAGCTACATCGTCATGTATAACGATCTCACCGACACCGTGGGCGAATATGTGCGCTTCAGCCAGGCCGAAATGGACCCGTATTCCGAGATTCAGTACGCCTGGACGTTCGCGAGAGAGAACCGGGTGGCGGATTTCCAAGTGAAGGGAAAACAGGACGAAGCCTCGCTGGAAACCCTCGAATCCGTCTTCTTCACCTTCAAAAATCCTGAATTTCCAAGCCACGGCAAGACCAAGTCGGTCCTGATTCCGGCGACGGGCCGGAAATTAAAATTTACGTTTTGGCTGCAACCGGGAAAGGCGAACGTGGTTTACATCGTTCCCGGGCTGGGTTCGCATCGTCTGGCCGAAACTGCCCTGGCGCTGGCCGAGCTGGTTTACAGCAATGGCTTCTCCGCCGTGTGCGTCAGCAGCCCTTTCAACTTCGAGTTCATGGAACACGCTTCGACGGCGGCGATGCCGGCTTATTTGCCGGTGGATGGCAATGACTTGCACGTCGCGTTGACGGAAATTGACCACCGGTTGCACGGCCTGTATCCGAATCGGTTGGGCAACCGGGCGTTGATGGGCTACTCCATGGGCGCATTTGAATCTTTGTTCGTCGCAGCCACCGGACCGACAAATCAGTATTCCGTCAGGACGAAGGGGTCAGTTCTGCGTTTTCTTCAAGGGAAACAGGGCGTGAAAGAAGTGAGAATCGACCCCATCACGAATCAGTTGGCGTTGATCCAATTTGATCGCTATGTCGCCATCAATACACCCGTTCGAATGACGTATGGGATTTCCAAGCTGGACGAATTTTATCAGGCGCCCCTGGACTGGCCGGTTGCGGAACGATCCGACGACCTCGAAAATACCTTTCTCAAGGTGGCCGCTTTGAGCAAGCTCACCCTCACGCCGCGATCCTCCCTGCCATTCAGTGCCATCGAATCCAAGTTTCTCATTGGAATGACGTTTCGATTCATCCTGCGGGACATGATTTACAGCAGTCAGCGTCGAAATAATCAGGGCGTCCTGCAACACCCGATCCGGAATTTCAGGCGCGAGCCGTTGTATCAGGAAATTCTTCAGTATTCCTACCAGGATTATTTTGAGAAGTTTGCAATTCCGTATTATCAGGCCCAAGGCCTGGCCTCGCCGACCCAGGCTGCGCCGGAGGCTTCGCCGAGGCGAGTGGCGGAGGCGCTGCAAAAATCCGGCGATTTGCAGACGTATGACGCCGGTCTGCGCGCCAACCCCAACATCCGCGTCATTGTCAATCAAAACGATTTTCTCCTGACGGACGAGGACCTGGCCTGGCTGCATGCCACGTTTGGCCCTGAGCAATTGACGGTCTTCCCGATAGGTGGTCACTTGGGAAATCTTTCCAATCTGACGGTGCAAAAGTCCATTTTGGCGGCGCTGACACCCATGAGACCACCCGATCCCAAACCGGAAGAGCCGCCGAAGAATCCAGGCCCGTGAAAACTGTAGCGCAGACATTCTTGTCTGCGGGTTCGCGGGACATTCTTGTCCCGCGTTTCCTGCGGAACGGCACGGATTGGCGACTGGCCACCGTCGCGCCAAAGCGGCGCTTTGGCGCGCCGCGAAGGCGGAAAAGTCGCCAGGACCCGCAGACAGGAATGTCTGCGCTACATACCGGTTCAAGGGCGCATCTCAATTTTCGATGACGGCCAAGGTTCTTTGATTTACACCTCGGCGCGGCAAGGGTTAGCTTTGCCACCGATGACCGCCACCGCCACGCGCCAGCAACTTTCGCCGGCTTGGATTCTGTTCATCCTCACCGGTCTCAACCTGTTCAATTACCTCGACCGCTTCGTGCTCTCGGCGGTTTTGACCCCGATACAAAAGGAATTCGGCCTCAACAATGACCAGGCCGGGTGGCTCGGGACGGCATTCATGATCGGCTATTTCGTCACGTCGCCAGTCTTCGGCTGGCTGGGCGACCGCTGGTCGCGCAAATGGCTCATCGCCTCCGGTATTTTTGTGTGGAGCGTGGGCACGATCCTGACGGGGTTCGCGGCGACGTTTGCGATGATGATTGCATTTCGCCTGCTCGTCGGTCTGGGCGAAGCGAGCTATGCAACCATCAGTCCGAGCCTGATTTCCGACAGCTACGTCCCCGCGAAACGGAACAACGCGCTGACGATTTTCTACGTCGCGATGCCAATCGGCGCGGCGTTGGGCATGATCATTGGCGGACTCATTGCCGCGCACTGGGGCTGGCGGCACGCGTTCATCTGGGCGGGTGTGCCGGGGTTGCTCCTCGCGCTCGTGATGCTGCCGTTTGCCGAACTCAAACGCGGCCAGGCCGAGGGCAAGACGACCGAAGCGGCAAAAAGACCTTCCGTCCGCGACATCGTGAATCTCTTTCGCATCCCGGACTACGTGCTCGTGGTTTTGGGCTACACCGCCTACACGTTCGCGCTGGGCGCCTTCGGGTATTGGGGGCCGACGTTCCTGCATCGCGCTCACGGCGTGGCCGTGGCCCAGGCGGCCGAATTTTTCGGCGCGGTGCTCGTGGTCGCCGGACTTGTGGGCACGTTGATCGGCGGATTCGCGGCGACCGCGTGGCAGAAGCGCAATCGCGCGGGCTACGCGTGGACGCTGGGACTCTCGGTGCTGGCCGCCGTGCCGCTCGCGTTTGGCGCGTTCCTCGCCGGCTCGACATTTTGGTCCATGTCATTTCTGGCGGCGGCGATGTTCTTCCTGTTCCTGTCCACCGGCCCGGTCAACACGCTCATCCTGGAAACCGCGCCCGTGAATCTTCGCGCCAGCGCCATGGCCGTTTCCATTTTCACGATCCATCTCTTCGGCGACATGTGGTCGCCGGTGATCGTCGGCCGGCTCGCGGATTCATTTGGCGGAAATTTGCAGAAGGCCGTTTTGATTTTGCCGGTGGCGTTGATCGTGGCCAGCGCGCTTTGGCTGGTGCTCGCCGTGAAGACGAAGCGGGGCAAGGGCGGAACCGCTGCGTGACTTGCAAGCTGTGCGTTATCCCAAAGGGATTGTGATCATTTAGCCCAAGGTTGCGAGGTGGGCCGTCCGGCTTGGACCGAGCTACCCTGGGAAATCGTCCCACAAAATAATTCTCCCTCTCCTCGCCAAACGAGGAGAGGGCCGGGGTGAGGAGTCGAGTGGGCGTGGTGATGATTTTGGCGAGCTTGCTGGTGCGGTTGAAGTCGAATACCTTTGCAGCAAATGAACTCCTGCCAGCGGAGTTAAACGCTTATGCAATTCTGGGTTGAAAAAACTTACGTCAAATCAAGGCCTGACCGGCAGCAGGGTGAGTTTGCATTTGGATCGGTGCTTTGGTCGCCGCAGAGTGGGAAAGATGGACGGGATACATATCGTTTAATGCGAGATGCGAAACCCGGCGACTTTGTCTTCCATTTCGTTGACAAAAACGCGATAGCTGGAATTTCAATTGTTTCGGAAGGCTGCAACAGCAGCTTCGTTGGCCCGCAGGGAACTGAATGGCAAGGACGGCCGGCCTATCTCGTCCGATTGCGGAACTACACTAAGCTCTCGCCACCAATAGGCCGGTCTGAATTTTTGGATGCAACCAAATACAAAACCGACTTGCTTGAAATCGCCAAGACGCATGACACCCTGTTTTTCGATAGGAATTTGACTCTTCGTCAGGGGGCGTATCTAACGATCGCCCCGGCTAAGTTGGTGGGCATTTGGGATGAGATTTATTTTTCCAAGACGAGCAACCACTTGCCGTTGCTGGATGTAAATCTTTTTTCACCTCAGAAGGAGGCTGCACCAAAGCCTATGGCCATGGCAGAGTCTACGGATTTGGGTCACTGGATTTTTCAAGGCAATCCTGAACACTTCGACATCAATACCTATTTAAAGAATCGCACCGAAGCGACTTGGACGGTTCGCCAAAACGTCTGGCCTACGACTTCCTTCTAAAGGTTTGCGAACTCATCTACCGAAATCTGCTCGTGTCTGAGAAATCAGGCAGCAGCAAGTTTATGGATTTTGTCCGCGACAAGCGGCAGATGGCCATTTTGTTTGAGAACTTCGTTCGCACTTTTTACCGAGTCCACACGGATTACAAGGTGAAGCGCGAGGACATTTACTGGCGTTGGATTGCAGCCGACCAAGTTGCCGCAGGCTTGCTGCCCAAGATGCAAACCGATATCAGCCTGACATCGGCAACCCGGAAAATCATCATCGACTGCAAATTCACACCGGAGGCGACGCAACATCATTACGAAGCCGAGACGCTTCGGTCTTCGCATCTTTTTCAAATCAACGCCTACCTGACCAACCTGCCTGTGGGGAAACTGACGGATATTTGCGAAATGATGCTGCTTTATCCGACCGTGGATTCGCCGCTGTCGCACGATTTCATGGATGGGCTGCACAGGATCAAGATTCGGACAATCAATCTTAAGCAGAACTGGCAGGGCATTCACAAAGATTTGTTGGCGTTGGTGGCCTAAAGGTTTTTGACTCCTCACCCCGGCCCTCTCCTCGTTCGGCGAGGAGAGGGAGAATTATATTGTGGGACGTTTACCCAGGGTAGCTCCCGTCTTCGCCATGCTACGGCGCGACGAGCGCAACCCTGGGCTGATTGATTTCATCCCGTTGGGATGGCCGAACTTTATCTATTTGCCCGGCGGTGGGGGCGAAGCGGGTGGATTCGACGGCGCTTCCATCAGCGCCTGAAGCTCGCGGTGATTCACCTTGCCGGTGCCGAGCTTCGGAATCTCCTTCACGACTTTTATCTCGCGCGGCACGCTGAGATTCGTCAACCCCTTCGCTTTGATGGCGTCGCGGATTTCGTCCAGGGTCAGCTTCGGTTCGTTGGTCACGGCGATGAGGGCTTCGCCTTTGTTTTCCTCGGGGCGCGTGATGATGGCGATCTGGCAGTGAAGGCCGTAATGCGGAAACGCCCCCGCCAGCGCGTCCTCCACCGCCGTAAGGCTCACCATCTCGCCGCTCACCTTGGCAAAGCGTTTCATCCGCCCGAGGATGTGCAGGTAGCCTTCGGCATCCACGCTCACGATGTCGCCGGTGTCGTACCAGCCGCCGAGGGCCTGGAATTTCGCGTTTGCCTCCGCGTTCAAGTAGCCTTTCATCACGTTTGGCCCGCGCACGAAGAGCCGCCCGCCCCCGGCCACACCTTCGACCGGCTCCAGTTTGTGTTCCATGCCGGGCAGCAGGCGGCCCACGGAGCCGTAACGCGGCTCCAGCGGTGTGTTGACACTCAGGCACGGAGAGCACTCGGTCGCGCCATAACCTTCGAGAATGCGCACGCCGTATTTCTGCGACCAGGCGAGCGCGGTGGCTTCCTGCAACTTCTCCGCGGCGGCAAACAGATACCTCAGGCTGCGGAAGTCGTAGGGATGTGCCTTGCGCGCGTAGCCATTCAGGAAGGTGTTCGTGCTGATAAACACCGTGCAGTCCCGTTCGTAGAGCGCGGCCGGCACGTTGCGGTAATGCAAGGGCGAAGGATAGAGGAAGACATAAATCCCGCGCACCAATGGCAGGAACGTCCCCGTCGTGAGACCGAAGCTGTGGAAGAGCGGCAGGCAGTTGAAGAGGCGGTCGCGGTCGGTCAAATCGGTGACGGCCAGCATCTGGTGGATGTTGGCGAGGAGGTTGCCATGCGTCAGCTCGACACCCTTGGGCACGCCTTCGGAGCCGCTCGTGAAAACAATTACGGCAGTGGAGCTGACTGAAGGCTGAAGGCTGAAGGCTGAAGGCTGAAGGAAAACATGCCGGAGCAGCGTGAGGAATTTCCGGGCGCCACTGATGCCGGCGCGCACGTCCTCAAGGTAAATCAGACTGACGCCCGCTTTCACAAAATCATCCACGTTTAGCCGGGCACGTTCAAAAAAGGCGCGCGAGGTAACGATGTGTTTCAGTCCGGCCAGTTCCGCGCACGCCAGCATGGTGGGTGTGCCCGAGGAGAAATTCAGCACGGCGGGCACTTTGCCCAGGCTCCACAACGCGAGGATGGCCGCCGGTGTGGCGTTGACATTGGGCATCAACAGGCCAACCCGCTCACCGCCCGTAACTGTGCCACGCAAGGCATGCGCCAGCACGTCCGCCCCCACTAGCAGCTTCCGATAGGTCAGCTTTTGCAGCGTCGTGTCTTCGAGGATGATATGGCCGGGACGTTTACGGGCGGTCTCCGCCACCGCCGAGAGGACATTCTGCGCGCCGAACGCCATCTCGACCTCGAACTGTTGCCGCACCATCTGATCGCGGAGCCAGCTGGTCAGCCGCGTCCGCGCGCGACCGGTGCTGATGTCCCCCAATTCGGGTGCAGCCAGCGTGGCGCTGAAATGCGCGGTCACTTTGGGAAAACATTTTTTCCAGCCCGGATTGGGGGAAAACGGCAGACGTCCGGCGCCGCGCAGATAAGCCGTGATGACTTTCGCCTTGGTTTTGAAAATTAAAAATCCGGTGCCATCGAAGAGTTTCATCAAGGTGCCCGTGCGCGACAGGCGGCCTTCGGCAAAGAGCACGAGCCGCCCGCCGCCTTTGAGAAACTCCGCCATGTGTTTCACCGCGTAAGGCGAACTGGTGTCAACGGGCAGGGTGTAGCGGTTGATCATCAATTTCCGATGCAGCCAGCTCGTCTGCGCCGAGATGCTCGAGCTGACGAACTTCCAATCCTCATCCAGGCAGACCCAGAGAAAAAGCCAGTCAATCCAGGAAAGGTGATTCGGAATCAGAAGCACCGGGCCGGGCGTTTTCAGCGCGTCCAGGTCGCAAGCCCGGAAGCGGAACAAGACCTGGAGCAAAAAACGGAAGACAGTTTTCATGGCATTGGGAAGTGCATCATTTGGGAGCGCGCACTTCAAACAAAATGTGTGCCCGGCGAATGTGGCTAGAATTTGAGGCTGATGCCAAAACCGGGGTCCAAGCCCGTTGGAATCGCCGCCGCCGGATTTGGGTATGCTGGTTTTAAACTCAGCTTAAAGGCAAAACCTTCCGAGCCGTAAAGTTCGTAGTTGAGTTGCCGGTCCGCCACCGTGAGCGCGTGTTTCGTGGCATCGCCCGGCCGGGGTTGTAACTCGGCAAAATGTCCTGATGGGAGGTCTCTTTGCAAGTTGAGACTCGCGTGATCGAGTTCTGGATCGTGGATTGTTACCGGTGGATCGAGCGATAAAGTTATGTTGTCCAGGAAGCCGCTGTTCGTTGCCGGATGCGGCGGGTCCATCCTGGCGTACGTCAATTCGGGTGTAATGAGGTGACTTTGGCTGGTTGCCGCCGGGGGCTGCTTTACATGCAGAATGGCTTCCATCAGCAAAATAATTCCAAATAGTCCCACGAGTGCCAGGCATCGTTTCAAGTTGATCAGTTTAAATCCCATTTAGTTTGCGCTCCCAACGTCGTCACAAGTTAACGGCCCAACAAGAGACGTTCTCGTTATGGAGATGGTTGGCTGGTTGACCAGGTCATCGAACCTCAACTCCGCCGCCGGTTTAATTTTCATTCGGCATAACATATCCCCGAAAGCCGTCCCGTCGCTATGGGGTGTTCGCCCCACCTGGTGGCTGGCGCGGGCAAGCATCGTTCGGTCTCCATCAAATATTCGGTGAGCTGTGACAAGTGGCCAGTCTTCGCTCTGCTTCCGCCTCCGTTTCCTTCGGCGCGACAAGCAGCGCATTCGCGTCAATTCGCGCAAATCTCGTTCCCCTTCTCTGAAAACTCGCGCGAATTTTCAAGGGGACGGCGAACGATTCTCCTTCTCCCGCCTGTCGCGCCGAAGCGCAGCGAAGGCGGATGGGAGAAATCCGGAATGAGGGCGGCGTGCAAAATCAAAATGCAGGGGCGGAAGGAAATCTGTTGGTGGAAATTTAAGACAAACGAACCAGTTTCAGGACGCCCCATCTTTTTTATCCGCCGTGCGCTTCAATTCACTGATAAGCCATTCTCGTTCCGAAGCGACCTTGGAAATTTCACGCAGCTTCTTGCGAAAATCCAAAAGCGACATTGTCAGTTGACTGATCAAAGTCAGCGATTCCTGTTGCTCCTTCGTCAACGTGTGCGGTTTCTGGTCCAGCACACACACTGTTCCCAGCGCAAGACCGTTTTCCGTCACCAGCGGCGCGCCCGCATAAAACCGGATATGCGGATTGCCCGTCACCAGCGGATTATCGGCAAACCGCTTGTCCGCTTTGGCGTCGCTGACCTGCAACACCTCGCGCTGTAAAATCGCATAACCGCAAAACGCGACGTTCCGGTTCGTCTCCGAAACATTCAAACCGACGTTGGACTTGAACCACTGCCGCCGTTCATCCACCAAACTGATCAAGGCGATGGGTGTGCCGCAAATGCGCGAAGCCAAAGCCGTGACGAGATCGAACTCGCGATCCGGTGCGGTATCGAGAATTTGATACCCGCGCAGAACCGCCAGTCTTTCAGCCTCATTATCAGGAAGTGGTGCGTTCATGGATTTTGGAACTCATGCTGGTTTTGTGTGACGCAAAGCGCAATGGGGTGTTCACCCCATAACATCCCATAGCCCCGGCAAGGTTTCCTCGCCCATTCTGGGAGCGCTTGCGAAAAAGTTCCGTCCATGGAATCTGAAGCTCCAGCGACCGTGACTTGAGGTGGTTGCGCTGATTGAATTGTCCTGACGGGGCAAAGGAAATTACCCAGGACACCGCATATCGGACGTAGGGTTATACCCCATAGAAAAGTCCCCACCCATCGCATAGCGTCACTCCAGAAAGCGATACAAACTAAACATGAAAAAATCCTGTTTTTAACCGGCATTATCTCCCTCCTCACCACCACCGGATGTGTTTTTCCGGAAGGCAGAGGGCGCGAGCGCGCGAGATATGAAAGACATCTGGAAGTCATAGTGCGGCCGCCGGAAATCATCGTGCGGTAGTTCGCGTTCATGATGAAGTAACGACAGCCCGGTTGAAAAAGGCTCAGCCTGAGTCGGCGGGAACTCATCGGACCGGATGTTCCAGAAACGCAGCGCGTGGTTTGTTTCAAGCAAATGGATCAATTCGTGGACAATCAGGTAATCCATCACCAAGGCCGGGGCTTTCATGATGCGCCAGGCGCTTTGAAAATGTCCCGCTGCAAGATTCCCCTGGCCGCCAAAGTGGCCGGCGCGGCCTTCCTCGCCGTTCTCATTCCGATTTATTTGCATACCTATGGACCGGCCAATTTTTTATGGTTCTGCGATACCGCCCTCATTCTCACGGTGGCGGGCATGTGGTTGGAAAGCTCCCTGCTCATCAGCATGTGCGCGGTGGGCATTCTGCTTCCACAAGGCCTCTGGCTCGTGGACTGCGGCGGCAACCTGCTGGGGTTTCACCTGATCGGCCTGACCAATTACATGTTCGACCGCCAGTTGCCGCTTTTCACCCGTGGGCTTTCGCTTTTTCATGGCTGGCTGCCCTTGCTGCTCGTCTGGCTTCTGTTCCGACTGGGCTATGACAAACGGGCTTTGTTCGCCTGGACCGGTCTGGCCGCAGGGTTGGTGCTCGTCTGCTACTTTTTTACTCCGCCCGCCGGCGCGCATCTGGCCAATCCCAACCTCCCCATCAATATTAATTATCTTTACGGTTTCAACGACCGGCAGCCGCAACACTGGGTCAACCAAAACCTTTATGTCATCCTGTGGCTGGGCGGACTGTGGCTCGTCTTCTTTCTTCCCACCCACCTGGCCTTGCGCAGAATCTTCGCCGTGCCACCGCCAGCGGCCGGCCTGAAACTCCCCATTCGATTTTTATAGAACTCGTCCACCAAAGGCGATGGCAAATAAAAATCCAACATCCAACGCCCAATTCTCCAGCCAGGCCATTGGATGTTGGGCGTTGGATGTTCGATGTTTCCAACTTGAGTTCGCGCCGGCTGGACCGACCTCAGGTTGATGGAAAGTTGGTAGGGTAACACCCCATAGCCCCCGCAAGGTCTTCGGGTGCATTGTGGTGATGTGAAATGGACATTTTCCCGAAATCGAAAGTCAACCGTCCCGATGAACCACCCATTATGAAACACAACCATAACCATGACAACGTCCGCAGCGCCGACACCCAACTCGTGCCCGTTCGCTTTGAATTCACTCATCCGACAGCCACCACCGTTTGCATCGCAGGCACTTTCAACCAGTGGCAGCCCGAAGCCAAGACTCTGCATTCCACCGGCGTCGGTCACTGGTGGAAGGAAACGGCCCTGGCACCCGGCACCTACGAATACTGCCTGGTGGTGGATGGCCAATGGATGCCCGACCCGCTCGCCAAAGAATCCGTGCCCAACCCGTTTGGCGGGAGAAACTCGATTTTGAAGGTGGCCAGCTCGCCGGAAGCAGCCCATCGCGACGACGCGACAAATTTACCATTGAAAAACGCAAACAAACAGAAAACACAGAAAATATGAACAAACAAACACAAGCAATCAGCAATGACATGGGCCAACTGGCCGAAGATGCGCGCGCCTTGATGGCCGCCACCGCCGACGTGGCCGGAGAAAAAGTCGGGGAAGCCCGCAAGCGTCTCGCCGCCGCACTGGAACGTGGCAAGGAAATCTATGGCCGCGTTCGCGAGAAGGCGGTCGAAGGCGCCAAGGCGGCCGACGAGGCCGTGCATGAGCATCCTTATCAAGCCATCGCCATCGGCGTCGGAGTCGGTGCGATTCTCGGCTATCTCGTCGCGCGCCGGTGCTCCCGCAACTGCGACCGGTCGTAATATGGAAACAGCTACCGGCAGCTTCAAGCAACTGGCTGCGACGTCCCGGCGTTTCGCGCAACGGCTGTTGACCATCGGGGAAAACCGGCTCGAACTGTTGACGGTGGAAGTGCAGGAGGAGCGCGAGCGTCTCCTGCACGCCATCCTGCTGGCCCTTGGCGTGGCGGCATTTGGTCTGCTCGCTAGCCTTACGCTCACGGCTGCCATTGTGGTGTTGTTATGGACTTGGTCACCCCTGGCTGTTCTTCTGACATTGACCGGCCTCTACGGAGCAGCCGGCGTTTGTCTTTACCGGCGACTCACCGGACTGCTGCGTGACTGGCAGACGCTATCCGCCACACTCGATCAACTCCGAAAGGACCGCGCATGTTTGGAAAAAAACCTCGAATGAATCCGCTGCAATCGCGGAAGCAATTGTTGATTGCAGAAAGCGAACTCAATCGCGCCCAACTGGTTCAGGAATGGCAGACGATGGCTGACGGAGTTCGCTCGGTCGCCGACCGGGCCAGAACCATCAGTTCCATCGCTTCAACTGCCGCCTCGTTGATTGCGGGTCTGGCGTTCTTTCGGCGAACCAGGTTCGCGCCCGGTGACGAGAGACCGTCGTGGTGGCAGACCCTCCTGAAAGGCGCGCCGTTGGCCGGATTGCTCTGGTCAAAATTCCGCCCGCGGCCAAAATCATAGTGGGACATTTTTTGGGGTACCGACCAGCGCTGACCCGCCGTGCCGTACTGGATTCGTCAAGTTTGACGTGAAATATTGTGGTATGAGAAAAATCATCAGCCGGTTGGTTTCCGGTTTGCGGTTGCGCCTGCTGTTGCTGGTGCTGCTGGCGTGCGCACCATTGGTGGGATTGACGCTGCACACGGCGTCGGAAGAGCGTCGGCGACTGGTGAAGGATTGGAATCAGCGTTCGCAGGAGATGATGGAATTGGCCACGCGGGAAGAGGGGCGGGTGATTGGCCAGACGCGCCAACTGCTGCTCGTCCTGGCGGAGTCGTCTCCGGTGCGCTCGGGCAGCCGGCGGGGCTGCAAGAAATTACTGGACGAGCTGTTCGGCAGCTACCCGCGTTATACCAATTTGGGAGTGGTTGGGACCAATGGAATGGTTCTGGCCAGCGCGCGCCCGATGGTGGAACCGGCCAACCAAACGAACTATCCGTTTTTCCGCCGCGCGCTCGCAACGCGCGCCTTCGCGATTGGCAATTTCCCGGACGGACAAGCGGCCGGCCAGCCCACTGTCAATTTCGGTTATCCGGTTTTCGATTCCGACGGGCAGGTCCAGGCGGTGGTCTTTGCCGCGCTGGATTTGGACTGGGTCAGCAGTTTCGATTCCGCGCTGCCGGCGCAATTGCCCAAAGGAGCGACGTGGACCGAGATTGACCGCGCCGGAAAAATTCTGGTTCGTTATCCCTCGCCGGAAAAATGGATCGGCCGGCCTTTTCCGGAAAAATCGCTTTTGAAAACCGTCTTCAGTCAGGATCACGGCGTGGTGGAGGCGATGTCTGCGGATGGAATTCCCGGTTATCATGCGTTCGCCGCCATGCGCAGCCAGCTCGTTCCCGACGACGTGGTCACCATTCTCAGCAGCATCCCCAGGCAGGTTCTCTTTGCCGAAGCGGATCGCCGGCTGACCGAAAGCCTGACCGGGTTGGGGATTGCCGCCTGCTTTGCTTTTATGCTCGGCTGGGCCGGCAGCTACCTGCTGGTCCTGCGTCCGGTTCGAACCCTGGTGAAATCCAGCGCGCGGCTGGCCACGGGCGATCTTAGCACACGCACGGGACTGGCCAACCGGGGAGATGAATTGGGCCAGCTTACCCGCACCTTCGATCAGATGGCCCAAGCCCTGGAACATCGCGAAGGGGAACGCCAGTCGGCAAATCACGCGCTGAAGGCTTCCGAAATGCGCTACCGCCGGCTGTTTGAAACCGCCCAGGATGGGATTCTGATTCTCAACGCGGACACCGGGCAGATTGATGATGTCAACCCGTTCCTGACGGATATGTTGGGCTACACGCGCGAGCAATTGCTGGGAAACAAACTCTGGGAGATTGGCCCTTTCAAAGACACCAAGGCGTCCAAGGCGGAGTTCCGGGAGTTGCAGCGTGAAGACTATGTCCGTTACGACGACCTGCCGCTGGAAACCAGCACCGGCAAGTCCATCAGCGTGGAATTTGTCAGCAACGTTTATCAGGTCAACGGCGGAAGAGTCATTCAATGCAACATTCGCAACATCACGGAACGCAAGCAGGCCGAGGCAAAGCGCAAGGAATACAGCCACAAACTTCAGGTGCTTTCCCGCCGGTTGGTGGAGGCGCAGGAGACCGAACGCCGGAACATCGCGCGCGAACTCCACGACGAAATCGGCCAGGCCCTCACCGTCATGCAATTGAACCTGCAATCCATGTTGCTGTCGCCCGACACGGAGGCCGTGTCGCCGCGCTTGAATGAAACCCTCGAGGTGGTCGAACGCGTGCTGGAACAGGTGCGTGACATCTCGTTGGATTTGCGCCCGTCAATCCTCGACGATTTGGGATTGGAACCGGCCTTGCGTTGGTACACCGAGCGACAGGCGGCACTGGTCGAGTTGGAAGTCGAGTTCCATGCCGACCGGCTGGAGCAACGCCTGGATCCGATGATTGAAACCGAATGTTTCCGCGTGGCCCAGGAAGCCTTGACCAATGTGGTGCGCCACGCCCAGGCGAAAACAGTGACGGTTGAGTTGCGCAAGGAAGATGGACAACTCCACCTGCGCGTGCGCGACGATGGGATCGGGTTTGAGGTGGTCGCCATCCGGGAGCAAGCCGTGCGTGGCACCAGTCTGGGTTTATTGAGCATGGAAGAGCGTGCGTCGCTGGCCGGTGGAGGGCTGGAATTCAAGTCTGTTCCTGGACAAGGCACCGAAGTCCACGCCTGGTTCCCGCTGAAGTGGCAAACTCCACCGTCCGAATCTGAAACCCCATGAACAACAACTCCGTCAAACCGATTCGCGTCATACTGGCCGATGACCACACGCTGGTGCGCGCGGGCATTCGCGCGCTGCTGGAAAAATTGCCAGGGGTGGAAGTGGTGGGCGAAGCCGGCGATGGCCGCGAGGTGCTGAATCTGGTCAAGACACAATGGCCAAATGTGGTTTTGATGGACATTTCCATGCCCGGTCTGAATGGCCTGGAAGCGGCGGCACGCATGGCCAAAGAATTTCCGGACGTGCGGGTCCTCATTCTTTCCATGCACAACAACGAAGAATATGCCTGGCAGGCGCTCAAGGCGGGCGCGGCGGGCTACCTGCTAAAAAAAGCGGCGACGGCCGAACTGGAAACCGCCTTGCAACAGGTGGTTCACGGGGACATTTATCTCAGCCGGGAAATCTCCGCGCGACTCGTCAAGAAGTTTCCCTTGCAAGGAATCGCCGACCAGAAAGGCCCGCTCGAAGAGTTGACGGGGCGTCAGCGCGAAATTCTCCAGCTCATTGCCGAAGGCCAGAACACCAAGCAGATCGCCGAGATCCTGAAGGTCAGCCCCAAGACCATCGAATACCACCGCATGAAATTGATGGGCTGCTTGAACATTCATGATGTTCCGGGCCTGGTGCGTTTCGCTTTGCGGGTCGGATTGATTCCGCAGGAAAAGCTGGCTACAGGCTAGAATCCCCCAAAAAAATCCACAGGTCAATTCGGGCTTGATCGGCTTCGGCCGTCCGGCGATGGCCACTGTGCGCGACGATATCCGGATACCTGGCAACCACTGCACCCGGGGTTCGGGTCATGCACCGGATTGACTGGCCAAAGCGGATTTCCCAGCCAAACTGTACTTTGAGTTTCATCATTGTTCTTTCCGTTTTCAACCGCCGCCGGCTGGCCGGCTTTTTTATAATCAGCCGCTGGCCGTGGTCTTGCGGGTCGGTGGCTTCGTGAAATGAATCTCCCGTCCGATGCCGGCGAAATGCCAGCGCCAGTGGCCGGCGCATCGCCGCCGCCAGGTGCAGGCATGATCGACCCCAACATCTTTGGCTGAGATAGAGTGACATATTTTTAACTTCCGTTGATTCCTGACCGGAAACAGCCGGAGCGGTTTCGCGATCTTGCCCTGCTACCGCAGCAATAAGCTCCCTGCCTGGGAGATCGTTTCACGGTCATCCTCGTGTGCGATAGAAGCGCCTCGAAAAACTCGCCGCGTTCGTGTCGGTAAAATTCAACAAACCGACGGCACCCACCGTCACGGTGCCGATGACAGTCCAGGTCTTGAAATCCTGTGTCGCCAGGATGTCATACGTGTGGCCAACCGTGCCGGTCACGGTCAGAGCAAACTGCCCTGCCAGCATGGTACTGATTTGCACTCCCTGGGGTTGCGCCGGCACGGTGTAGGACACTTGGCTTGATAATGGGCTTTCCAAACCCGCGGCATTATAGGTCGTGGCCGCAAAATAATAGGTGACTCCGACCAACAGACCGGAGGTGACGGCACTGGTAGCCAGCCCAACCGACAATTTATTGGTGCAGGTGCCGCTGGTTCCACCATAATAGAGGTTGTAACCCGCAACGGCTGGATCCGGGCTTGGGCTCCAGGCCAAAGTGACGCTTGCTGCCTGAACGGTTGGGCTGAGAGCAGCGAGGATCAAGATCACACCCAGGAACTTTATCAGTCCGATGATTTTGAAAGGCCGGCGCAAAATAGCGTTCGCGCGTTGCACCCTGCCTTCGTGAATAACGTTCATAATTATCGTTACCCTCTGCGAGGTCTGGCTGCGACTAGGGTGTTCCTTGCCGCCACTGGGAAAACCCTTGGTCTCAGTTTGGAAGCGTAAACCGGGTAGCGATGAAAGGGGGAACCGGTGGGACTCCCGGCGGGCCGCAAGATGATTTTACCGCGAACTATATTCCTGTCGCGCCGTAGCTGACGAAGGCGGGAACCACGCGAAATCGTTTAACGCAAAGCTGCCAAGATTTTTTTACACGGATTTTACGAATTAGCACGAATTCAAATGCGCTCAAGGCGCCATGGAAATTAGCGCGCCGCGTCTCACTCCATCGCGGCCAGCACTTCGTCGAGCGGCACGGTGGCGAAGCTGGTGGCGTAGTCGCTCATGGCGTAGGGGATGACGAGTTCGCGCCCGTGCAGCAGCGCGCCGCAGGTGTACACCACGTTCGGGACGTAGCCTTCGCGTTCGGCTGCGTTCGGGGACAGCAACGGTTCGCGCAGGCGACCGATGACTTTGGTGGGATCATCCCGGTCAAGCAGGAACGCCCCGAGACAATACTTCCGCATCGCGCCGACGCCGTGGCTTAACACCAGCCAGCCGGCTTCGGTTTCAATCGGCGAGCCGCAGTTGCCCATTTTGATGAATTCCCACGGTTGTGCGGGAGACAGCAACAGTTTCGGCTCGGCCCAAAAATGAATGTTATCGGAGAACATGATCAAAATGTTCTCGTCGTCCTGGCGCGAGAGCATGGCGTAGTGGCCGTTGATTTTGCGCGGGAACAGCGCCATGCCTTTGTTTTGCACGGCGGGACCGTTGAGCGTGATGAACTTAAAATGAAGAAAGTCCGGCGTCTCCAGCAATTGCGGCAGGATGATTTTTCCGTCGTAGGCGGTGTAGGTCGCGTAATAGGTAAAGCTGCCGTCGTCGTTCTGGAACCGGACGAAGCGCGCGTCCTCGATGCCGTTGCTCTGGCTGGCCGTGGACGGAAAAAGGACGCGCTGGGAAACCTGGGTGTCGGGAGCAAAACGCACTTCGTAATTCGACTCGGCGAGCAGCCGGATGCCGCGGGCGGCTCGGTCCGCCGCGGCGTCGGAGACTTCGGCGTCGGAGGCGTCCATGTGCAGGCGTTCCGCGGGCAGCACGCGCCGCAGTTCTTTCATCGTGAAAGAATCGTTGAGCTGCTCCAGCACCTGCCGGCAAAACTTGTTCTGCACGCCCAGTTCCTGAAGTTTGCGCGCGAACAGCGGCTTGTCGTACGCGACGTTCGGCACCTGGTCCGGCTCCGTCGCAAACGGCACCGGCGGAGTGAGTGAAATTTCATGCCGCGCGCTCACGAAGCCCATGCGGAACGTGATGGAGGAGATGTGTCCCTCGCCCGTGGCGCGCAAACTCAGGATGAAACGCAGCGCGCCTTTCGACAGCCCCGTCTGGTCCGGATGCGGCACGATGGATGGATTAAACAGCGCCGCCGACTCGGGCGAGTATTCGTGGGTGAAATAAGCGCCGATGAGCAACTGGCGCTTTGACGAAACCTTTCGCCGGCCGGCGATGAGATAGCGGACCTTGTGGAACCGGTTTTGGAAAAATTCCTCCACCGCCGGGTGCCGGTCGCCGAACTCGGCCATCACGCTGTCCAGCAGTCGTGCAACTTCCGCCTCGGACAAGGCCATCACCTGCGTCACGATTCTTCGCGCAATGGCGTCGGTGGTCGGACGGAACGGGCGCATGAGCACGCGCGACCGGTTGGGCACCAGGGTGGGTCCAATGCGTTTGGCGTGGACGGCTGACGGGGTGGGGGTGGTCATGCTTTTTTTCTGCGGCGAGGTTGCAACCGGTGCCGGTCATTTGCCCACCGGTTCCTTGAAGCTGATGATTGTGTTCTGCAGCGCCTGCATTTCCGCCAGCGCGAGCAGGAAGGCGAGCGTGGACTCGGCGCCCTGGTTCTGGCTCAGACGGTCCACATGCAAGCCGTCCCGGCAGCCGCCGGTGGTCGAATCATAGAGGGCCAGTCCCAGATCGTTTCGACCGAGGAACCACTCGAACGCGCGCCGCGCTTCCGTGACCCAGAACATGTCGCCCGTCGCCTGATACGCCTCGATGCAGGCGGAAATCGTCACCTGGGCTTCGATGGGTTGCTGGTCGAAGACCGCGCGTTCCTTGCCGCGCGGATAAAATCCGTTCGAGCCGATGGGCCGGAAAGAGCCGGCATCCGAAGTCTGGATTTTTATCAGCCACCGCAGGGTCTTGAGGCCGAGTTCCAGCATCGCTCCGTTGTTCATGCAGCGTCCGCTGAGAATCATCGCGTGTGGCAGCTTGGCGTTGGCATAGGAAACCACTTCTTCGAACCACTGCCACTCGTCGGTGGCGGCATCGGCATAGCGTTGCATGAGTTTCGCCGTGAGCGATTCGCGAATCTGGTTCGCGCGCCGGTCACCGCTGAATCGCCGCAGATATTCGTCAATGCCGATGAGCGTGAACGCCACCGCGCGCGGTGACATGAATTCGGCGGCCACGGGCAGGGCCTGCTCGAACAATTCCGCCGCCAGCATTTGAAAACTGCCCTGGCCCGCCTGCGCCACGCACAACCCCAGCGCCCACAGCGCGTGACCCTGGCAATCCTCCGAGCCGACTTCCTCCAGCCAGTGCCGGTCGAAGCTCATGAAGTTGCGGAAGCGCCCGCGCTTGCGGTCGAAGGCGTGGTTCAAGAAAGCGGCATAGGTGGCGGCCAGCGCGCCGAGGCGCGGCGAGCCGTGGCCCAGCTTTTGCACCATCAGCGCCAGCACCAGCGCGCGCGCGTTGTCGTCCGTGCAATAGCCTTCGGCGAAGTTCGGCACCGTGAAGCTCGCGTGCTGGAAAATGCCGGTCGAATCACTCATCCGAAACAGATGCTCGAGCTTCATCTCCGGCAACTGGCCGGGCTGTTCGTCGAGCGTCTTGATGGGCGAAGATCTTCTGCCCACGAAACTATGATCCAATCGCGCCTGTTCGAAGGACTTCGCATAAAGCTGCGCCACGCGGCTCCACACCATGTCGCGCCCCAGCTTGTAGGCGTTCTTGCGCATCGAGTGGCGCAACGGCTCGTCGCGCAGCAGTTCCACCACGGCGACGGCGATGGCCCTGGCATCGCGGAACGGCACCAGCTTGCCGCGTTCGGCGGTCAGCAATTCCGCCGCGTGCCAGTAGGGTGTGGACACCACCGCGTTGCCCGCGCCGAACGCGTAGGCCAGCGTGCCCGAGGTGATTTGCGCCTCGGTCAGGTACGGCGTCAGATAAATGTCCGCCGCGCCGATGAACCGCATCAACACCTCCAGTTCGACGAAGCGATTGAAGAACACGACGTGCTTCTGCACGTCAAGGTCTTTGGCCAGCCGCTTCAGACTCAGGCGGTAAGCTTCGCCCTCGTCGCGCAGCAGACTCGGATGCGTCTGGCCCAGCACGATGTAAACGACGTTGGGAAATTCCCGGATGATGTCCGGCAACGCGCGCAACGCATACTCGATGCCCTTGTTCGGCGAGAGCAGGCCGAACGTGAGCAGCACCTGCTTGCCCGCCACGCCAAACTCGTCCTTGAAATAATTCGGGTCGGCAAACGGCATGTCGGGAATGCCATGCGGGATGAGGTCAATTTTGGCTGCCGGCGCCTGGTAAACTTCGCGCAGGAACTGCTGGCCGCGCTCGGTCATGGTTACCAGCCGCGTCGAGAGCCGGACCAGTTCGCGCATCACGCGCCGCTGCTCCGTGTTCGGCTCGCGCAGCACCGTGTGCAGCGTGGTGACGATGGGCATCTGTAGTTCGCGCAGCAACGCCAGCACGTGACTGCCCGCCGGTCCGCCGAAAATGCCGAACTCATGCTCCACGCAAACCACGTCCACGTCCGTAATGTTCAGAAAATCCGACGCGCGCAGATACGACGGCAGGTCCTGCTCCGCAATCTCAAAGCGCACTTCCGCCGGGTAATCATAGCCGCCCGCAAGATCATTGACCGGGACGACCAGGCACTGCATCGCCGGAAACTCCGCCGCCACCGCGCAGCGCAAATCGGTCGTGAACGTGGCAATGCCGCATTTCCTCGGCAGATAATCGCCGAGGAACGCGATCTTGCGGATGTCCGATGGTTGCTGCATGAAACGTTGTCTGGCTGCCCGGGCCCAATTGCCCGCACTGACAATTCATTATAGTGGGCCAAGCACCTGCGTTCGCCAAGAACCATTGGCAGTTATCGTTTTGTAATTCGTTTTGTATTCACCGTCTGACTCTGGTCAATTCACTTAAAATTTGGCCGCTGCTCACGCCAACTGCAATGGGGTGAACACCCCATGAGATTCAATCCAATCCACGACCGGGCCGTTTCCACCTTTTGCTTCAGAGACCGGGATCGCGATCCTGCAACCAATAAACTTCCAACTCGCCTTGACCGGCGGTTTGGGGCTAATCTCTCCGCCAGAATTTGGTAGGGACGGCGCGCTGCGCTGTCCGGTCGTCGTAGCGCGACAACCCTACCCGAATCTGATTTTGCCATGATGACCAGTTCGCAAATACGCCCGAGCAGCCAGGTCCGGAAGGACTTTCTCGACTTCTTCAAGTCGAAGCAACACACCATTGTGCCGTCTTCCAGCCTCATGCCGGACAGCCCCAACCTGCTGTTTACCAACGCCGGCATGAACCAGTTCGTGCCCATCTTCCTCGGCCAGACCAAATGTCCCTACACGCCCGGCCGCGCCGCCGACACCCAGAAATGCATCCGCGCCGGTGGCAAACACAACGACCTTGAAGACGTCGGCCTCGACACCTACCACCACACGTTCTTCGAGATGCTTGGCAACTGGAGTTTTGGCGATTACTTCAAGAAGGAATCAATTGAATGGGGATGGGAGCTGCTGACGAAGGTCTGGAAATTTCCCGCCAACCGCCTTTACGCCACTGTTTATAAACCCGGCGCGGGCGAGCCATCGGATTTCGATCAGGAAGCGTACGACATCTGGGCCGAAATTTTCCACAAGGAAGGACTCGACCCGAAAACGCACATCATCTTCGGGAACAAAAAAGACAATTTCTGGATGATGGGCGAGACCGGTCCATGCGGTCCGTGCAGCGAAATCCATGTTGACCTCACACCTGCCGGTGACACCAGGGGCAGCCTTGTCAATAAAGGCGATGCCCGCTGCATCGAAATCTGGAACCACGTCTTCATCCAGTTCAACGCGAACCCCGACGGCTCGTTCAGTCCGTTGCCCGCCAAGCACGTGGACACCGGCATGGGCTTCGAGCGTGTCACCAGCATCATTCAATGCACAAAAGGCTTCAAAGATTTCGCCAACGCAAAGATTTCGAATTACGAGACCGACATCTTCCGCCCCATCTTTGACAAACTGGAGGAGTTGAGCGGAAAGAAATATGGCAGCACGCTGCCGAACGTAGGACAGGCGTCGCGCCTGTCTCAAACTTCAGAAAAGAATTCCGGGGAAAAAGATGGAGACAGGCGCGATGCCTGTCCTACGCAAGAGCAAATCGCCACGGACATCGCGTTTCGGGTGATTGCCGACCACATCCGCACGCTTTCGTTTGCGATTGCCGACGGCATCCAGCCCGGCAACAACGACCGCAATTACGTTCTGCGCCGCATCCTGCGCCGCGCCGTGCGCTACGGCCGCACGCTCGGCTTCCACGAACCGTTCTTCTACAAGCTTGTGGACGTGCTCGCCGACACGATGGGCGACGTTTTCCCCGAAATCCGCGCCCGGAAAAAGCACGTGCAGGAAGTCATCCGCACCGAGGAAGAGGCGTTCAATAGGACGTGCGACAAGGGGGAAAATGTCTCGAATGAATTAATTCAACGCCAAAAAAGTTGGTGTGATTACATATTGCGCCAAGATGAAAAGGCTCGTTCAGGCAAAGTTTCTGATTTCTTGCTCAACATTGTAATTAAAGGTTACGAGATACCCGCGAGTCCTCCGCAGGCTGATCCGATGTTCCGCCTTTTTCCAAAGGAATTTGCCGAAGCCATTGTTCAATTTGAGGTTGATTCAAACCCGACCGCAAAACTAGCCGCAATCGAAAAAGTTAAAACATTTTCAACTGCGCTTTCGGGCTCGGCGGCATTCACTCTTTACGACACCTACGGTTTTCCGCTCGACCTGACCGAACTGATGGCGCGCGAGCGTGGTTTGACCGTGGACAAGGCGGGTTTTGAAAAGTTGATGGAAGAGCAGCGCGCCCGCGCCCGCGCCGCGCAGAAGAAGGAAGTCATTTCGCTTTCGCAAATCGAGACCACCACGCCCACGAAATTCGTCGGCTACGAGAAACTGGAGGTGCAGGCCAAGGTTTTGGAAGTCGTCGGTTTGAAGGAGAAGACCGCTGTGATTCTCGACACCAGCGCCTGCTATGCCGAAATGGGCGGCCAGGTCGGCGATACTGGTGAATTGAGTGGTAGCGGCCAGCTCTGGCGCGTTGCCAACACACAAAAGTCAGGTAATACCTGGTTGCATTTCATCGAGGAAGGTGTGGTAGCACGGGCCTCTGGCCCGTCCGCTTCGGCGTCTCGCCGAAGCAATACTGCGTCAGGCGGGACGCCCGACGCCACAGCCGAGACGGCTGTGCTACCCACAGCGGGAAGCATCGTCACTCTTGCCGTGGACAAATTGCGCCGCAACGCCATCCAGCGCCATCACACCGTCACGCATTTGCTGCACTGGGCGTTGCACGAAGTCGTGAGCAAGGAAGCCTCGCAGAAAGGCTCCTTCGTCGGCCCGGACAAACTGACCTTCGATTTCAACAGCGCGCCGCTCACGCCGCAGCAGGTCGCCGACGTCGAGAAACTCGTCAACGAACGCATTGTCGAAAACGCCCCGGTCACGTGGCTTGAGCTTCCTTACGCCGAGGTGAAAAAGAACACCGCCATCGTCCAGTTTTTCGGCGAGAAATACGGCGACACCGTTCGCGTGCTGCAAATCGGCGGGGAGCGGGGCAAGTTGAACGGCTACTCGATGGAACTGTGCGGCGGCACGCACACGCGCGCGACGGGCGAGATTGGCCTGTTCCGCATCGTGGGCGAAAACGCCATCGCCGCCGGTGTGCGCCGCATCGAAGCCGTGGCCGGCCTGGAAGCCTATCGCAAAGCCACCGACGAAGTGGCGCTCATCAAGTTGCTGGCGGGCAAGGTGAATTCACCGGTGCATGAGCTGGAAAAGAAGATTGAATCGTTGCTGGAACATCAAAAAGCGATGGAGAAGCAGGCCAAGATTGCGCAACAGCGCGAAGCCTCGAACGCCGCGAGCAACCTGCTCGAAGAAATCAAGACCATCAACGGTGTGCCCACGATCATTCACAATCTTGGTTCCGCCGATGGAGATTTCCTGCAATCCATAGCCGATTCGTTGAAGGGCCGCTTCAAAGGCGTAATGGTTCTCGGCGGCGTGGCGAACGGTGTGGTTGCGCTGGTCGCCGCGGTCTCACCTGATTTCACGGCGAAAGTTCAGGCGGGAAAAATCATCCAGCAAATCGCGCCCATCGTCGGTGGCAAAGGCGGCGGCAAGCCCGACAATGCCCGTGGCGGCGGCAAGGACGCGAGCAAGCTGGACGAAGCTTTGGCAAAAGCAAAGAGTCTTCTCGGCCCGTAGCAGCCGACGTGAGGCTCTCTATTTTCGATTTACGATATACGATTTACGCGGGGTGCGTGAATTGCAGAAGAATGCGTAAATCGTAAATCAAATATCGTAAATTCAGTCAGAGCCTCGTTGCCCCGGCGGCTATAAAAATTTTGCAGACAAAGAGTTTGCTCAGTTGACGGTTCAATGGCCCATGGGTGGCATGCCCATGCCGCCGCCCATGCGTTTCATCATTTCGGTCTGCATCATCTGCTGCATATTGTCGTATTTCGTAAAGCCGGCGGGCGGATCAAACAGGCTGGCGGCAGGTTTGGCGAGTGAGACATTTTTGAATAGCATGGTCACATTGTCGCCCTGCTCGACGGTCTGAATTTTGACCGGAAATTTTTTCAAGTCCGTCGCGTTCCAGACGGTGTATTCATTTTTGGTTCCTTCCTTGTCGGTGACGGTGTACTTGTTTTTCGCGCACGGATGGCCGTCCACGGTCTCCTTGCCGATTTCGGTGATTTCCACCTTGTAGTCGCCGTTGGTCGGGGCGCTGTCGGCTTTCGACAGTGGAATTTCGGCGTAACTCTGCATTCCCGGATAAATGAGGCAGGCGGTTTTTTGTCCGGGCGCGCGATGGTCACCATTTGGTCCATCCCCATGGATTTCATCTGGGCAGCGGCGTTGGTGGGCAACTGGCCGCCCTTCATGTCGGCCAGGTTGACCTCGAAGCGCGACTTGCCCGCATCAAAGGAGAGTTTGCCGGGCATGGTTATGGGGTTCCCGGATTTGTCGGTGACTTGCATTTCGAGTGCGGCAGAAAAGGCCTGGTTGTCGCCAAACAGTTTGCTCATGGCGCCGCCCAATTGTGGTCCGCCCGGAGCGCCGCCCGGCGGGCCGGATTGCGAATACGCCGGAAGGAGTCCCAGACAAATAATGGTCGAAGCCAGAATCGAAAAATGATTTTTCATGGTTGGTGACTTGTTTTGCAACACTGAATGGACAAATCTTCCTCCAAAGACAAGCAGAAATGCATCCATTCAACTGCCGGTTACTCCATCCAGGCAATCGCGGACCCGTTGCAGAAGTTTATGGGAACTGAACGGTTTTTCCAAAAAGTTCGGGTTGTTGCGGAGGGGTGAATTTTCGCCGAGCATGTCGTCGGTATAACCGCTGGAATAAATGACCTTGAGACCGGGCTTCTCCACCAGCAACCGCGCCGCCAGTTCGCGGCCGGAAATGCCCTCGGGCATGACCATGTCGGTGAACAGAAGATCAATCGTGTCGCGGTGTTGTTGCCAGATTTCCAGGGCGTTCAGGCCGGAAGCGGCCTCGATGACGTGATACCCCTTGCGTTCCAGCAAAGTTCGCGCCAGTGAACGCACGGGAGCCTCGTCTTCAACCAGCAGAATGGTTTCATTTCCGCCGCGGACTTCAGGGGCGCGGGAAAATTCAGTCTGAGATTTTTTGCTTTCCGCCAGGCGGGGCAGGTAAATGTGAAACGTGGCGCCGGCGTTGACCTTGCTTTCGACTTCGATCCAGCCATGATGCTGGGCCACGATGCCAAAGACGGTGGCCAGGCCCAGGCCGGTGCCTTTGCCGACCTCCTTGGTGGTAAAAAACGGTTCAAAGATGCGCTCCATTTCCTTCGGCGCAATGCCGCAGCCGGTGTCGGTGACCTTCAGCCGGATGAACGCGCCGGGCCGGGCCTTGGGGTTGGCTGACGCATCGGCTTCGCTGATGACGATGGCGGCGGTCTGAATGATAAGACGGCCGCCTTTGGGCATGGCGTCGCGTGAGTTGACGGCCAGGTTGATGAGAATTTGCTCCATCATGGTGCGGTCGGCCATGACGGGAGCGCCGCCCGGTGCAAAGTGAGTTTCCAGGCCGATGTGTTCGCCAATGAGCCGTTGCAGCATTTTGCTGGTGTTGGCGACGACTTCATTGAGGTCGAGCGGTTTGGGCTGAAAGAGCTGGCGTCGGCTGAAGGTGAGCAGTTGGCGGGTGAGATTGGCGGCGCGTTCAGCAGCCTTGGCGATTTCGACCAGGCCCGCAGCCTGGTCGGGATTCATGGATTCCTGGAGCTGGAGCAGGGCGACGTGGCCCAGAATGACGGTGAGGAGGTTGTTGAAATCGTGAGCCACGCCACCAGCCAACTGGCCAAAGGCCTCCATTTTTTGGGATTGGCGAAGTTGTTCCTCAAGCTGCTTGCGTTCCGTGATGTCACGCCCGGTTCCCACCATGCCGCTAATCTGTCCCTGGTTGTTTCGGAACGGCACCTTGGTGATCAGCAGCGTGCGTTTCTGGCCATCGGGTAAAACAAAAGTTTCCTCCTGCTCACTGATGGTTTCGCCGGCAATAACCTGTTCCTCCTCGGCGCGTAAAACCGCCGCCTGTTTCGCCGGGAAAAAATCCTTGTCCGACAGGCCGAGAATTTGGGAAGGACTATCTTTGCCAAAGCGTTTGGCGAGGGTTTTGTTGGCCATGAGAAAACGGCTGTCCAGGTCTTTGATATAAACACTATCGGGCAGCAAATCCAACAGCGTGCGGAGCATTTCGCGTTCATATACAATGGCCTCTGCCGTCTGCTTGCGCTCGGAGATGTCCCGGACGAAGACGAGCGCACCCTGTTCGCCGTCGAAAACCGCGGGTACGGCGCTGACCTCCACCGCCACCCGGCTGTTGTCCACGCGCAGATATTCTTCTTCAATCATCGGCAGCGCGCCGTCTCCCACCTTTGTGTTCACGCGCTGTATCCGTTCCTTGACGATCTTCCGCCATTCCGGGGCCACTAAATCGAGCACGGGCTGCCCGATCAATTGTTCCGGGCGTTCAGCGCGAAAAATCCGCAGAATTTCCCGGTTCACATAAGCAACGCGCTCCCTGGTCTGCACGAAAACCCCGTCTGGCGCATTGTCCAGCAACGAGCGGAACCGCTGCTCGCTTTCCCGTTTGCGGCGGCGTTGCAACAGCAGTGCCGCAATCAAACCGGTTTGGATGACCAGCGCCGCCACGATAATAATCACGATTTGGTGATACGCCTCCCACAAGGTGGGCGTGCGGTATCGCAACCGGCTGCCCGGCGGAATCAGGCTTTCACTCACCCCGAATTTTTGCAACTGCCGCGCATCAAATACCAGCAGGCTGCTCTGGCTCGGGATCACCGGCACGGAGTTCGCGCTGCCGGCACGGAGGACGGCGGTAATTTGGCCGGCCAGCTCTGGGACCAATCTCCGGCCGATAATGCACGAGCCTCCCAACATTCCAGATCCGAGGTAGCTCTCCGTATGGCTGAAAATGGGTGCGCGGGAGACCGAACTCAACTCCTCCAGCGCGTCGCCGGGGACGAATATCTGCCCCGCCGCGTCCTTCCAGATATCGTCATAAAACACAATGGTATCCGGCGGCAGAGCCGCCAGACGTTGCTTGGTCTCTGCCATCGTCAGCCCCACGAGTTTGATCAACTCAAACCGGTTCGTGGAAAAATCCTCCACCGTCTTAAAGTCTTGTCCGTGAAATTCCGGAAGATCGCTTTCTGCTGATGAAACGAAGGCAATCCGCCGGGTGTTCGGGAACAGTTGCAACGCTATTTTCAACGTGCCCGGCACATCAATATCAACCGTGACTCCGGTTACATTGGTCTGGCCCGCCAATAACGTGGTTTCCACCCCTTTGGTTCCTATGGCAATCACCGGCGCCTCCGGCCACACTTTCGGGCGAACCTTCAAAACGAAATCAATGGACGTTTCACCGGAAGCCACGATGGCATCCATCTTGTGGTCGTGATATTTGTTGCGCAGCCACTCTTCGAGATCGGCGCGATAGCTGGTTCCCTCAAAACGTGCCAGGTCCAGATTCTCCCAGTAAAACACCACGTGGTTGGGCAGGTTGGTGGTCAATACCTGGTGCAACCGGGACATGAAATCCAAAAATATCGGCCGTTGATCTCCCTGTTCCACGACCAGGATCGAAATTGTTGCATCCGTCGTGTCTGCCGCCAGGGCGGCCGGGGCAAAAAACATCGCCACGGCGGCCAACAATCCCAATCCCGCGGGCAAAATGAAATTTCGGCCGGCGCCATAACCACAAAAACGCCGCTCAAGGGGTCGGGATTTTAAGACTGTGGAATTCATCGTGTGGCTGGGTTTGGGATGATTATCGGAAGCAAGACGCGCGGGATTCAGCCGTAAAACACCTCAAGCCTGACGCAGACCCGGGTCCGCGCCTCAAAATACTCGAAATTGCAAGGTTCATGGTTTTTGGAAACCAAGTTGAATTTAGCACTGAAATGGAAGATTGAAACCGGAAAAGGCAGCCGGATTTTGTCCAACTAATCCCCAAAATTGAAAAGTCTCACGCTTTGGTGGCACGCGGGCTGTTTTTTTTGAGATGGGGTGCGGCTCAGCCGAGCCGCTTTCGCAAGCTGTCCAGTTGGTCGTTCAGCGCTTTTGGCAAATGACTGCCCAGCCGGGCGTAATTCGCAGCCAGGTCTTCAGCATCCTTTTTCCAGCCCGCAACGTCCACTGCAAACAGTTGCTTGAGGCCGTTGGCGGACAGGTTCAGACCGGATAAATCAAGCGCGTCGTCGGTCGGCAGATTCCCGATGGGTGTTTTTTGCGCCTTGCCCGTGCCTTCGACGCGTTCACAGATCCATTTGAGCACGCGGCTGTTTTCGCCGTAACCGGGCCAGAGCCATCTGCCACCGCCGTTTCTGCGGAACCAGTTCACGAAATAAATTTTGGGCAGCTTGGCGCGGTCGGTGCGTTGCGCGAACGAAAGCCAGTGCGCGAAATAATCACCCATGTTGTAACCGCAGAACGGCAGCATGGCGAACGGATCGTGGCGCAACACACCGGCTTGGCCGAGCATGGCGGCGGTGGTTTCCGAACCGCAGGCAGAACCCATGAACACGCCGTGTTCCCAGTCAAACGCTTCGTTCACCAGCGGGATCGTGCCGGGGCGGCGTCCGCCGAATAGAATCGCCGAGAGCGGCACGCCTTCGGGATTTTGCCAGTCGGAATCAATAACCGGGCATTGCGCCGCGGGTGCGGTGAAGCGCGAGTTCGGGTGCGCGGCTTTGCGTCCGGAATCCGGCGTCCATTCCCGGCCCTCCCAATCAATCGCTTTCGCGGGTGCGGGCACGCCCATGTCTTCCCACCAAACATCACCGTCCGGTGTCAGCGCGACGTTGGTGAAAATGGTGTTTTTGGCGGCGGTAATCATCGCGTTCGGATTCGATTTCATCGAAGTGCCGGGCGCGACACCGAAGAAGCCGCATTCCGGATTCATCGCGTAAAGCCGCCCGTCCTTGCCGACACGAATCCAGGCGATGTCGTCGCCGAGCGCCGTGACTTTCCAGCCGGGCAACGTCGGTTGCATCATCACCAGATTGGTTTTGCCGCAGGCACTCGGGAAGGCGGCGGCGAGGTAATGCTTTTTGCTCCCGCCATCGCGGGACGACGTGAGGCAAAGGATAAGCATGTGTTCCGCCATCCAGCCTTCTTTTTTGGCAACGGTGGAGGCGATGCGAAGCGCGAGACATTTTTTGCCGAGCAACGCGTTGCCGCCATAACCGGAGCCGTAAGACCAGATCAAAGGCTCGTCGGGAAAATGAACGATGTATTTGTTCCTGGGATCGGGTTCGCACGGCCACGGAACGTCGGCCTGGCCCGGCTTGAGCGGCGCCCCCACGGAGTGCAGGCACGGGATGAACGGACCGTTCGCGCCGAGCTTGTCGAGCACGGCCTGGCCCATGCGCGTCATGATGCGCATGCTGACGACCACATAAGGTGAGTCGGAAATTTCAATGCCGATTTTGCAAATGGGCGAGTCGAAGGGTCCCATGGCAAACGGAATAACGTACAGGGTTCGTCCCTTCATACACCCGTTGAACAGGCCGAGCAATTTTTGCTTCATCTCGGCGGGTTCAGCCCAATTGTTCGTGGGGCCGGCTTCATCCCTGGTCTTGGAACATATAAAGGTCCGGTCTTCGACGCGCGCCACGTCGCTGGGATGCGAGCGGGCCAGGTAACAGCCCGGACGTTTTTTGGCGTTGAGTTTGATGAAGGTGCCGCTCTTCACCATCAGGTCGCAGAGCGCCTGATTTTCCGCGTCCGAACCGTCGCACCAGTGAATGCGCTCCGGCTGGCAGAGTTCGGCCATTCGCTTGACCCAGGTAAGAACCTTTTGGTTGGCAGTCGGTGCGGTGTTCATCGTGCTTGTCATATCGTGCGTCATTTATACCAAATAAAGTTTAGAGAAACTGTCAGAAACATGACGGTTTGAACAGACCAAATTTGCATTTCACCCTGCCTTGGGTGCATCGATGCACTGCGATACGAACACGGTGTCTTTTTGAAAGGAACGCCGGATTTATCCGGCAGGGCATTCGATCACGCCGGCTCGCTGCCGCATGAATGCGGCGTTCCTGTCGCAAAGCCAGGGTATTCCCGTCTTTTGCGTCGCGCCACGTCGGACAGTGTGTTAACAGTGATTCAGGCATGAATGCGTCGCTCGAAAAGCATTCCGGGCGCGGCGGCGAGGACGGGCAATGCCTCGCGCGCTCCGTCGTGGACACACTCGCCGAGGAACCGGCGCTCGAAGCGGTGACGATTGATCGCGCGCGCCAGAAAATTTCCGTCGCCACGCTCGGCCGGGTGGATCTCGAGCCGATCACCGAACGGCTCACACATCAATTTGAGGCCGCCCGGAGCGCCGCCAGTGAAACCTGCGGACTGTTGACCGGCCGGGGCGATTGTTGGAAATGTGGTATGCCATTGTCCGAAACCGAGCGGGAAAAAATCACCATCCGAAACGAAGGGCAGACGACCACCATCGCCCGCGTCACCTGCCCGACCGCGCCGAAATTCTGGCGCTGGCGCGACATTCCGTTTCCCAAGGTCGTCCAGCGCGATGTCGAGTTTCTCGAAAGCGCCGAGCACATCGAGGAGCATATCAATGAATGGAAAACGCAACTTGCCGCAGCGATTCTTTGCGGCGTTCTCGGATTGGCCGCGCGTTTTCTGTTGACCGGCCAATGGCCGGTGGCGGCTTACATTTTTGCCTATCTCGCGGGCGGTTTTTATCCGGCGGTGGAAGTCTGGGAACGGCTCCAAAAGCGCACGATTGACGTGCATTTTCTCATGATTTTTGTCGCCGCTGGCGCGGCCGGCATCGGTGCGTGGGGCGAAGGCGCGACGCTGCTGTTCTTATTTTCATTTTCCGGCGCGCTCGAACATTACGCGCTCGGCCGGACGCAAAAGGAAATTCGCTCGCTCTTCCGCGCCGCGCCGAAAGTCGCCACCGCGCTGGATGCCCAGGGGCGCGAGTGTGAGGTCAAAGTCGAGCAGCTAACGCGCGGAATGCGTTTGCTCATCAGGCCCGGCGCGCAATTTCCCGTGGATGGTGAAATTGCCAAAGGGAACACCGCCGCGGACGAATCGAATCTCACCGGCGAAGCCACGCCGGTTGAGAAGAAAATCGGCGACATCACACTGGCCGGTACCATCAATCTTTGGGGCGCGGTCGAAGTCGTCGTTGCGCGGCCTGCCGCCGAAAGCGCGCTGCAAAAAATCGTCACGCTCATCAAGGAAGCCCAGCAGCGCAAGGCGCCCGCGCAACAATTCACCGATAAAGTCAGCACTTACTACACTTACGCCGCCTTGGGACTTTCATTCGCCATGTTTTTTGTCTGGTGGCTTGGCCTCCGGCTCGCGCCGTTTGCGTCCGCCATCGAATCGCAAAGCGCGTTTTACCGGACCATGACGCTGCTGGTGGTCGCGTCGCCGTGCGCGCTGGTCCTTTCCATTCCATCCGCCGTGCTCGCGGCCATCGCCTGGGGCGCGTGCCACGGCATCCTGTTCCGCGGCGGCGCGGCGGTGGAAAAACTTGCCGGGGTCAATGTCGTTGTGCTCGACAAAACCGGCACGCTCACGACCGGTGAATTGCGCGTCGAAAAAGTCGAAAGCTTCCCGCCCGGACACGAAAACGAAATTGCACGGCTGGCTTACTCGCTGGAAAAACTCTCCACGCATCCGCTCGCCCGCGCCATCACCCGCCACGGCAAACAACAGCAGCTTGAACCGGTTGCCTTGGAACAGTTCGAATCGGTCACCGGCCTGGGACTGAAGGCAAAGCTTGAGGGCGGGCAAGTTTTGCTTGGACGGCGCGAGTGGGTTCGGAGTTCCGCCTTCAGGCGGATCGAAACTGAATCGCCGGACCGCCTGAAGGCGGAACTCCGAACGGATGCAGGCCTCTCCGATGTCTGGGTTGTGCATGGCGATCTTCTGGGTCGCGTCATCCTGCGCGATGACATCCGTCCCCAAGCTGCATCGGTCGTGGAAGAGTTGCGTCGCGAAGGCTTGCGCACCGTGGTTTTGACCGGTGACCGCCAGGCGACCGCCGAATTTTTGCGCGACAAATTGAAATTGGATGATGTGCGCGCCGAATTAAAGCCGGAGCAAAAAGTCGAGGCGGTTCGTGAATTGAGCGGGCAGGGGAGGAAGGTCGCCATGATCGGCGACGGCGTGAACGACGCGCCGAGTCTGGCCGCCGCCCACATTGGCGTGGCGATGGGCGCGCGCGGGTCGGACGCGGCTTTGGAGCAGGCGGATGTGGTGTTGATGCACGACCGGCTGGAAAATTTTCTGGCTGCGTTTCGCCTGAGCCAGCGCGCGCGCCTCATCATTCGCCAAAATCTGGTCCTTTCGCTCGGCACGGTGGTGGTGCTGGTGTCGTTCGCGCTGCTCGGAAAAATTCCATTGACGATTGGCGTGGTCGGCCACGAGGGCAGCACGGTGGTCGTGGTGATGAACAGTTTGCGATTGCTTTTCGGCGGTGCAACGACAAAGCAGAATAATTCAACGGCGGGTGAAACTTGGATTGAGCACGAACAAAAATAATCGCGCCCCTCGCCCCATCCCATGAACCGGAGGGGAACAGGAGCGCGGACAGCCATGTCCGCGAGTTCAGAAGCTGTAATTCGTGCGGACAAAGCTGTCCGCGCTCCCAAGGGGTTCATGAGAACGGGGTTGCGCAGCGACGGGCCTTCGCCGCGCCGAAGCGGCTCCGTCCACGCAGACGGGAGAGAGGAATCTTTTCTGTTCATCCGTGTTTTGACCGTGTTTAATCAGCGCAGTTGAATTTGTGAACCCGTTTCGAAAATTTGTTTCTGAACACGCCCGGCTTTTCCAAAGCGGAAAAAAGTTGCCGCCGGGGCGTCCGCAAAAAATCCTGCGGCATCGGAAGGTGCCGGACGACGCGCCGAAAGCATTGATTTTCTCGCCGCACCCGGACGACGAGTGCATCGTCGGCGGACTGGCGTTGCGGCTGTTGCGTGAAGCGAAGTGGAACGTCATCAACGTTGCCGTGACGCTGGGTGGCAAAATCGCGCGGCGCACGGCGCGCCTGCGTGAATTGCGGACCGCGTGCGATTTCCTCGGCTTCGGTCTGGCGGTGGCGGATTGGGACGATATTAATCCGGATGCGCGCCGGGAAAATCACCCGTCGTGGCACGCGGCGGTGGAAATCGTCGCCGAAATCCTGGCGGAACAGCAGCCGCGCGCGATTTTTGTTCCGCACGAAAACGACCGGCACCCGACACACATCGGCACACATTTTTTGGTTCTGGATGCGCTAGAAACGTTGCCCGCCGGTTTCGAGTGCCACGTCGTCGAAACCGAATTTTGGGGACAAATGACCGATCCCAACCTGCTCGTCGAATCGGGCGTCGAGGACGTGGGCGACCTCGTGGCGGCGCTGGCGTGTCACGTCGCCGAAGTCCGGCGCAATCCGTATCACGCACGGTTGCCGGCGTGGATGATGGACAACGTGCGGCGCGGCGCGGAACTTGTCGGCAGGCAGGGTGGGGCGGCGCCGGATTTTACATTCGCCACGATTTACCGGCTCCGCCAATGGACGCGCGGCCGGCTGACCAACGTGTTGAAACGCGGAAAATATTTGTCGCGCGCGAAAAATCCTGCCGGTTTGTTTGGAATTTAGGCGCCCGTCGCCCTAACCCTCTCCCCGTTTGGCGGGGAGAGGGAGAAAGCTTGTAGCGTTCGGCCTGTGGCCGAATCGAATCGAGCCACAGGCTCGATACTACACCTCCGCCCAATTGGCGGGTAAAGGGGCAAATTTATTCGTGTCTATCCGTGTCCATCTATGGTTAAACTTTTTCCATGAAGGCGAAATTCATGCGCGAGGCCATTCGTCTCTCGCTTCAAAAAATGCGCGGCAATCACGGCGGGCCGTTTGGCGCCGTCGTGGTGCGTCACGGCAAAATCGTCGGGCGGGGGTGGAATCAGGTCACTTCAGCCAACGACCCGACGGCGCACGCGGAAGTCATCGCCATCCGCGAAGCGTGCCGCCGCCTCAAGACGTTCCGGCTGGACGATTGCGAGCTTTATGCGAGTTGCGAGCCGTGTCCGATGTGTCTGGCGGCGGGTTATTGGGCGCGGCTGCGGAAGATTTATTACGGCAACACGCGGCGCGACGCGGCGGCAATTGGTTTCGATGACGATTTTCTTTACCACGAAGCCGCCCGGCCGGTTGCCCGCCGCAAAATTCCCATGAAACAAGTGTTCCGCAACGAAGCGCTGAAAGTTTTTGCGGAATGGAAAAGCAAGCCGGACAAAATTCAGTATTAAGCGCCGTCCGGTTTGCAGCCTGTCCGTATGTTAGAAAACATGAGGACAGAGGGCGGTCGCAAGAGCGAACCATCAAGCGCTGGTTTGGGTACACGCACTTTCTACTCAAGGGACTGGAGAAAGTACGGACGGAATGGAGTCTGACGACGCTGGCCTACAACCTCAAATGGGCCTTCGCCTCGCCGTAGCGGGCTTCGTCCACACGAAGGCGAGTGTTGAACCTGGTGAGCTTCGAGAAATTGATGCAAGCGGTGGGGGTGAAAGTCCCGCAAAGCGTCTGATACTATATTGCATTCAATCTAATATTAACAATCCAATCAAAACCGGTGAGGGATTGGATTTGGGCGGGTGAGGATTCCAGTTGGCAGAGGCGTTGTTCCAAGGCGTTTTCGACCGCGTCCATCGAA
>Ga0224555_1000176_pt1 | contig 92319 bp, 91 predicted proteins | sample 714S23034metaG_FD_180687 | JGI IMG/M metagenome (GOLD analysis project Ga0224555, IMG submission 180687) | Peat soil microbial communities from Stordalen Mire, Sweden - 717 S2 30-34 | ecosystem: Environmental > Terrestrial > Soil > Wetlands > Peat | place: Sweden: Norrbotten County, Stordalen... | reverse complement strand
GGCCTGACCGGCCACGTGTCCACGATCCACCTTCCGCCGCATCGAGCCCCAGAGGCCTTCCTACGACCACGCGATTGCTCGTTTCGCGCCATGGGCGGCGTTCTGCCACCACGGAGGTTGACTTAGGCTACTCATGCCAACCGCTGGGTCGCGGTGGGGACGGCCTCAACGGCGAGGATCTCATCGATGACGCTGGAGGCGGTCACGCCACGGAGCTCCGCATTCGGCGTGAGGATCACCCGATGGGTGAGCACCCCCGCCGCCAGTCCCTTGAGGTCGTCGGGAAGGACGAACTCGCGACCCTCGGACGCGGCCCTGGCCTGGGCCGAATGGAGCAGACCGAGGCTGCCCCGAGGCGACGCCCCGAGAGCGACGTCAGGGTGGTGGCGGGTCCGCTGCACCAGCCGCACGCAGTACTCCTTGAGCGCCGGGTCGCAGTACACCTCCGCGCAGGCGGCCTGGCACTCGGCGAGCTCGGCAGGGCTGGTGACGGCGAGCAGGTCGTCGAGCGGCGAGGAGGTCTGGAAGCGGTCCAGCATCGCCACCTCGTCATCGAGGGGCAGGTAGCCGAGGTCCACCTTGAAGAGGAAGCGGTCCACCTGGGCCTCGGGCAGCGGGAAGGTACCCCCCAGCTCGATGGGGTTCTGCGTGGCGAGAACGATGAAGGGCTCGGGGAGGCGGTGGGTCTGACCGTCCACCGTCACCTGGTCCTCCTCCATCGCCTCGAGCAACGCGGACTGGGTCTTCGGGGAGGCCCGGTTGATCTCGTCGGCGAGCAGCACCTGGGTGAACACCGGGCCACGGCGGAACTCGAAGCCGGTCGTCCGCGGGTCGTAGACGGAGACCCCGGTGACGTCACCGGGGAGGAGGTCGGGAGTGAACTGCACCCGCTCGAAGGAGCAGCCGCTGGCCCGGGCGAGTGCCTTGGCGAGCATCGTCTTGCCCACGCCGGGGACGTCCTCGATGAGGATGTGGCCCCGGCAGAGGAGCGCGAGGACGCACAGCTCGATCTCGGCATCCTTGCCGACGATCACCGTGCCGACGCACTCGACCAGCCGGCTGACGAGGTCGCGCACCCGTGCCGACATCCAGTTTGCCTCCCATCCGCCGCGGAGCCGCACACGACGTTTGGCCAGTATACGAGCCGGTCTTCTGGACCCCAGACGGCGCGTTGGGCCACTGAGGCGCCCAACGCCCCCCCCGGATTGGCCCCGGCCATCGGACCCTCCGGCAGAGGGGGCATAGGGAAGAAGCGAGGGGAACGAGACAAGCGCGCCAAAGTCCCTGTACACTGTCAAACGTCCGACGAGGTCAAGGCGTCGGAGTCAGCGCATGCGCTGACGGGACAGGGAGGAAACGACGATGGCTCAGAACGAGGACCAGATCCTGACGACCGGGGAAGCGGCCGCCCTCTGTGGTGTCTCGCGGTCGACACTCCGGCGCGCGGTGGCTCAGGGCCACCTGCAGGCCTGGCACACCCCGGGAAAGCATCTCCGCTTCACCCGGTCGGCGTGCCTGGACTTCGCCAGGTCCCTGGGTCGCATCGACCTGGTAGGCCAGGCGTATGCCGGAGTCGCCCAGGAGTCGATCGCCCGCTGACCTGCGGCTGGGACTTTGGGGGGCGGGGAGCGGCGGCGGCAGGCGCGCCGGCGAGGAGGTTTGTCAGTGTGCCTGCGCCGCGGGAGTGATCTGCGCCTGCGGGACCTCGGCCGCACGTCTGCGCCGCGAGGGATGATCCGCGCGTGCGGATCATCGGCCTGACCGGCGGCATCGCGACCGGCAAGTCGACGGTAGCGGCGATGCTCGCCGACCGCGGCGCCGCGGTGGTCGACGCGGACCTGGTCGCCCGTCAGGTGGTGGAGCCGGGAACGGCCGGCCTGGAGGCCGTGGCCGGCGCCTTTGGGCCCGAGGTGGTCACCCCCTCCGGGGAGCTCGACCGCGCGCGGCTCGCGGGCATCGTCTTCGCCGACGCGGAGAGCCGCCACCGTCTCGAGGCACTCATCCATCCCCTGATCCTGGCCCGGATCGACGACCAGGTCGCCGGCCTCGTGCTCTCCGGACCGCCGCTCATCGCCGTCGACGTCCCCCTCCTCTTCGAGGGCGGCCGCCAGTCCGACTTCCCGGGCGGGGTGCTGCTGGTCTACGCCGATGCCGCGACCCAGCTCCGGCGACTGCGCGAGCGGAACGAGCTCGACGAGGGTGCCGGCCGGCAGCGGCTCGCGGCCCAGCTTCCCATCGAGCGAAAACGCGAGCTCGCCACCTGGGTGATCGACAATGGGGGCAGTCGAGCGGACACAGAAGCCGCTGTCGACCTCTGGTGGCGGGACAACGTCACCGTGGAGGGCCCCCTTTGAGCTCGAGCCCGCGCTCCGGGAAGCTGCCGCCCGTCCCGGTGGAGGAGCCGCCTGACGACCTCTCCGACGGAGCGGCGCGCGGCGCCGGGGCCGGCGCCTGGTTTCTCATCGGCGCGGCGGTGGTCGGACTGGGCATCGCGACCTACCTGACCACCCTCCACTACGCAGGCGTCTCACCGATCTGCACGACGAACGGCTTCGTCAACTGCGGGTCGGTCCTGAAGAGCACCTATTCAGTGGTGCCGGGGACCTCCATCCCGGTGACGGTCCCGGGGATGATCTGGTTCATCGTGAGCGGTGCGCTCGCCGTGGTTTCGATCCGCTGCGCGCGGCGCGGGATCGAGGAGCCGGAGTGGCTGCGCCCCGCCCATCTCATCTGGTGCCTACTGGGACTGGTCTCCGTCCTCTACTTCGTCTTCGCCGAGCTCGTCAAGCTCCACGAGCTCTGCGAGTGGTGTACCGGCGTCCATATTCTGGTCTTCCTCAGCCTGCTGGTGACGATTGCACGCGTCCAGCCCGCGAGGGTTTCATCAAGAGGTTTGTGATGGCCCGACCCTCCAAGCGCCGGCGTGAGAACGTGCCCGCCGGCCGCTCCGTTCCGTCCAGAACCCCGGGCAGCACCCGGACGGCGTCGTCGACGCCGTCCCGCTACCGCACCCAGCGCGTCCAGGTGCCGCGGCCCTGGTGGCAGAGCCCCTGGGCGTGGGGGAGCGCGGTCATCGTGGTGGTGCTCGCGGTGGTCGTCGTCTTCATCGTGTTGGGGCTGCAGCCGGCGGCCAAGAGCAGCGGCTCCTCGTCGAGCTCGAACCAGCTCGCCCCTGCCTCCGTCCTCGCCGCGGTCACCGGGGTCAGCCCGAGTGTGTCCAGCACGGTCGGGGCAGGCGGGGTGGCCGACCCCCTCGAGGCCATCTCCGGCTCGCCGGCAGCGCTCACCGGCTCGAGTGGCAAGCCCGAGGTCTTCTACCTCGGCGCCGAGTTCTGCCCCTACTGCGCCGCCGAGCGCTGGAGCGTGGTGATCGCCCTGAGCCGCTTCGGGACGTTCACCAACCTGCACATCACGACGTCCGACTCGAACCCTGGCGACTTCCCCAACACCCACACCTTCACCTTCTACGGCTCCAGCTACTCGAGCCCGTACCTGGACTTCGCTCCGATCGAGACCAACGACCGCAACGACAACCCGCTGCAGACGCCGAGCGCCGCGGAGGGGACGCTGGCCAGCACCTACGACACCAGCCCCTACTCGTCGTCAGCGGGTGGAATCCCCTTCCAGGACTACGGCAACCGGTACATCGTGAGCGGCAGCGGCGTCAATCCCGAGCTGCTCCAGGGGATGACCTGGCAGCAGATCGCGGTCACCCTGACCGACACCTCGAGCAAGGTCGCCCAGCCGATCATCGGCGACGCCAACTGGCTGACCGCTGGGATCTGCAAGCTCACCGGCGACCAGCCGACCTCGGTGTGCAGCGCCGCCCCGATCGCATCCCTGGAGGGTCAGATCGCCTCCTCCTGAGCCGAGGGGGTCGACCGGCCGAGAGCGCGTGCGCGGTTCGGGCTCGGGCTCGGGCTCAGCGACGGGCGCGCGGAGACGCCAGGCCCAGTTGGGGACGGACTCCGACCACAGCCCGGTGTCTAGCTCGGGGTGGGCGTCGGGCTCGCGGAGGCGGAGACGGAGGCCGACGGGCTAGGCGTCGCGGTCGGGCTCGGGGTGGGCGTCGGGCTGGCGCTCGCGGGCGGCTGGGTGGGTGGGCTCGAGCAATTGGCGAAGGCAAAGGGCGCCGCGGTGGGGGTCGCCCCCGCCGCGGGGGTCTGCCAGGGCGTGTAGGAGGGGCAGGGAGGCGGAGGGGGCGCAGCGCTGGTGTGGGCGCCGGCGCCGAGCCAGAACGAGATCGCGACCACGACCGCCCCGATCAGGACGGTGGCGACGAAGAGGATGGCGCCCCATTCACGGCGGAATAGCCCAATCATCCGAGTGCTCCCCGAAGCGCGGGCGCCCGGCCCAGCTCGCGAGCCAGGCGCACATTGGTGGTCAGCCAGCCGTCGAGGGTGCCCACGTCGAGCAGCTGGCCCTCGAACTCGAGTCCCCAGACCTCCTCGCCCGCCCCGAGCAGGGTGGCGATGCCGTCGGTCAGCTGGATCTCCCCGCCCTCCCCGACCGGGGTCCGGCGCAGGGCGTCGAAGATCCCGGGGGAGAGCACGTAGCGGCCCATGATGGCAAGGTCTGATTGAGCCTCCTCAGGCTTCGGCTTCTCCACGACGGCGGTGACCCGGTGGAGGCGGCCCCTGCTCTCGCCCACGGTCGCACAGCCGTAGCGGGAGATCTCGTCGCCAGAGACCCGCATCAGCGCGAGCACCGTCGACTGGACCCCGTTCCAGGCCTCGCGGAGCTGGGCCAGGATCGGGACGGGGGCGTTCGAGAGGTCGTCGGGGAGCATGCAGAGGAAGGGATTGTCGCCCACCACATCGGCCGCGCAGAGTACCGCGTGGCCCAGCCCGAGTGGCTTCTCCTGGAGCACGTAGCGGATCTGGGCCATGTCCTGCGAGTGGCGGACCGCAGCCAGCTCAGCCTTCTTGCCGCGCGCCTCGAGCACCCTCTCCAGCTCCGGCTGGCGCTCGAAGTGCGCCTGGATCAGCTCCTTGCCGTTGGCGATGACCAGGACCATCTCGAGGGCGCCGGCCGCCATCGCCTCCTCGATCGCCCACTCGATGACCGGGCGGTCGACCACCGGGAGCATCTCCTTGGGGAGGACCTTGGTCGCGGGGAGGAAGCGGGTGCCCAGCCCGGCGGCGGGAACCACGCAGTGGCGAATTGTGCCCATCGGCCGGGCATTGTCTCCATTTGAGGCTACCGGCCGCTGCGCGCCGTTCGCGGGGCCCCCTGAAAGGGAGGGGCCGAGCAGCCTCACACACCTCTCCGAGTACGATCCGAGGCCATGCGCGACGTTCGCACCGAGCTTATCCGAGCGGTCCGCGCCGTCCTCACCGCGTCCGGTGTCGACGACCAGGTCGAGGCGGTTGTCGACCGCTCCGCCCGGCCCGAGTTCGGCGACTTCTCGACCCCGGCCCCGCTCCGCGCCGCCCGGGTGCTGCGGCGCCGCCCGATCGAGATCGCGGAGGAGCTGCGCGGACGGCTCGAGGCGCTCCAGCTCCCCTTCGTGGCCGGCTGGACGGTGAGCCCGCCCGGGTACGTCAACTGCCGGCTGGACGACGGCGCGTGGGCGCCCACGGTCATCGACCAGGCGCTGGAGCTGGACCGGGGCACGCCGCTGATCATCCCCGGGGAGGCGCCGCCCCGGGGGCGGACGCTGGTCGAGCACACCGCCACCAACCCCAACAAGGCCGCCCACGTCGGCCATCTGCGCAACGCCTGCATCGGCGACAGCGTGGCCCGGATCCTCCGGCGCCTCGGCCACGAGGTCGAGGTCCAGAACTACATCGACGACACCGGGGTCCAGGTCGCCGACGTCGCCGTGGGGCTTCGCCGTCTGGGGATCGAGCAGGGGGCGGACGAGCCATTCGACCAGTACTGCTCCCGGGTCTACGTGGAGGTGGGCCGCCGCTCCGAGGCCGACCCCTCGCTGGTCGAGGAGCGACACCGGACGCTCCGGGAGATCGAGGCAGGTGGCAGCGAGACCGCGCGGTTCGTCAAGGAGCTGGCCTCCCGGGTCGTCGACTGCCACCTGGCGACCATGCGCCGCTTCGACATCGGCTACGACCTGCTGACCTGGGAGTCCGACATCATCGCCCTCGGCTTCTGGAGCCGGGCGTTTGAGCTGCTGCGGGACACCGGGTCGATCGTCCATGTGACCGAGGGCCGGCATGCCGGCTGCTGGGTGATGCCGTCGGACGGTGACGAGGCCGACGACGACGACGCCAAGGTGCTGGTCAAGTCGGACGGGGTCGCGACCTACACCGCCAAGGACATCGCCTACCAGCTCTGGAAGTTCGGGCTGCTCGGCCGCGACTTCCGCTACCGGCGCTGGCACGCCGGTGATCCGGACTCCCCGGCCACCACCACGACCGGCGAGGCGGAGCTGCCCGCCGAGGGGTTCGGCCGGGCCGCGCGGGTGATCAACGTCATCGACGCCCGCCAGGCCTACCCCCAGCAGGTGGTCAAGCGCGGTCTCGCCCGCACCGGGCATGCCGAGCAGGCTGAGCAGTCGATCCACCTCGCCTATGAGGTCGTCGCCCTCTCCCCCGCCGCCGCCGAGGCCCTCGGCATCCCGCTGGAGGAGGGCCGGAAGGAGTACGCGCTGTCGGGGCGGAAGGGGATCGAGGTGCGAGCCGACGACCTGCTCGACAAGGCACGGGAGCGGGTGGGCGAGAAGGCGGCCGACGCGGAGACGGCGACCATGCTGGCCGCCGGCGCGGTGCGCTACTACCTGGAGAAGTTCACCCTCAGCCAGATCATCGCCTTCGACTTCGACGACGCCCTCCGCGTGACCGGCGACACCGGGATCTACCTCATGTACAGCCACGCCCGTGCCGCCGGGATCATGCGCAAGGTCGAGGCGGCACCCGGGCCGGTCGTGGTGCCCGCGCTCGAAGGGGCGGAGCGGGCGCTGCTGCACGGGTTGGACGGCTACCGTCACGCCCTCGCCGAGGCCGGTGCGGCGCTCTCGCCGTCGACGCTCTGCACCTACGCCTTCGAGCTGGCCTCAACCCTCACCGACTTCTACGAGCACACCGAAGCGATCGTGCGCGAGCAGGACCCCGCCCGCCGGGCCTTCCGGCGGCGGCTGGTGGCGGCCACCCGGGCCACCCTGGCCGACTGCCTCTGGTGCCTGGGGATGCCGGCGCCGGAGCGGGTGTAGGGGGCGGACGAGCAGCGGAGGGACCGTTGCCGCGGTCGCCGGCGACCGTGACCGGGTCGTTGCCCAGGCCGGTTCGAGGTTGGGTAAGGTCTGCGACCATGACAACGCGGCGCTCCGTCCTCGTGGTCTCCGCCGCCCTGGTGGCGACCATGACCAGCGCCTGCGCAACCATCTCCTTCTCCTGGGGGCCCACGCCCACTCCGGCCGCGCCCAGCTCGGTGCCGAGCGGTGGGAGCGGTGCCCCGAGCGCGGCGTCGGGCACGACCGCCTTCGAATACCAGGAGGCGGCCGAGTCGATCTCGCTGACGGCGTCCGACCTGAGCCCGCTGAGCGTCCATTCGCCGGTGGCGGCGGTTCCCGGGACGGCGGCCTCGGGATGGACCGTCATCACCAACCAGGCCATCAACGTCGCAGAGATCACGCCCGGGTGCATTCCCGAGCTCTATCCCGAGATCGCCGCATGGGATCGCGCGTACAGCTACGACCTGGAGCCGAATGACGCCGAGGAGGGCCACGGTACCCTGCGCGTCTATGTGATCGACACCGCCGCCCATACCGCGGCGGAGCAGGCGACCGTGGCCACCGCGTCCTATGGCACGTGCTACGCGGCGCAGGTCCCGGACGACGTCTCGGGGACGGGCGCCGTCGCGACCGGGCCCGTCACCATGGTCGTGGAGAGCGTGGATGCCGGAGTGTCGGGCTACATGCGTCTCTACACCTTCCCGTACAGCTACGCCGGCGAGGTCAAGACCAACTACGACAGCGTCGTCTGGCTGCAGCACGGGCGGTACCGGGCCATCCTCGACCTCTGGACCTGCTGCGGCCAGCCGCCCGCCTCCGACTTCCAGGCCGACGCCCAGCTGCTCGCCGCGCGGATGCAGGCCGCACCGGCGTAGGCGGGGAGAACGGGCAGGGGAGGTTTCCGCATCGGGCTACCCTTGGGTGCCGGGGATGCGGCACGGGAGTGGGGCGAGGGGGAGCGGCGAAGGCAGGCCAGGGCGCCGCCGACGGCCCACATCGGTGTACGGCGCTGGAACGGAGTCGACCCCGTCACGGGCGGGTCGGAGCCCGGCACCTATAATTCGGCAGGTCCGGCACGCCCCGTTCGTCTAGAGGCCCAGGACACCGCCCTCTCAAGGCGGAGATCGGCGGTTCGAATCCGCCACGGGGTACCAGGGGTCAGGGGGCGCCGACGGGCGGACCCGCTGCCCGCCACACGACGACCAGCACGCGGCCCCAGTCGCCCCTGGCCGTCCGCCGTTCCCCCAGCTCGTAGCCGAGCTCGCGCAGCCGGGTACCGTCGGTGAGGATCAATCGGGGGTGGCGGTACTCGCGCTCCACCTTGGCGGGAAGGCGGCCACCGGCCAGCCACGCCTGCTCCTCGAGGGCGTAGCCGCGGTCCTCACGGATGGCCCGGATCGGTCCCGCAGCGATGAGGGCGAGGATGCCGACGATGACGAGCGCCAGCAGGGCGGTGACGAGGGAGTTCATGCGGTCGGGGGAGCCTCGATCGAGGCCTTTGCGGCGATGTTCAGGAGGGCCTCAGTGTAGGCTCGTGACCTGGGCTCGGTGGCGGGGAGACGGCTGGCGGTTAGAATCCGGGGGTCCCCGTCCCCTCGCAGGAGCCTCCTCATGGCCAACAACCTCAAGGAATCCAAGGGTGTCCTCTCTCAGAAGGACATCCTGACCTCGGTGCGCTGCCCGGTCTGCCACCAGCTGATGCGCCAGAACGAGATCGGCATCGAGATCGCCTTCCGCCACGCCCGCAAGCCCGGGGAGCCCAAGCGCGAGCGCATCGTCAAGCACACCAAGAACTGCAAGGCAGCCTAGAGAGCGAGCCTCCGGCTGGCGTCGGCGGCAGGCCGCCCCGGGCGCTCCGCCGGACCTCCGGCGATCAGTTGAGATCGAAGTAGAGGTGCAGCGGAGCTGAGCTCTCCGCGTCGGTCGCGCCGAGGTAATCCCAACCCTGAACCGTCGCGGCACGGGAGAGGGTGAGCCGGAAGATGACCTGGGACCCGCTCTGGCGGGTCACCGCGGTGACGATCCCGCCGCCGCCGTCGCCCTGGATGGAGCTGGTCGCGCTGACCCCGGCGAAGGTGACCACCATGGTCGCCGCACTCGGGAAGCTCACCGTGGCGTTGGGATCCGCGCTCGACGCCCCGCCGAGGTCGAAGACGACACGGGTGTATCCGGATCCGGCCTGGACGTCGCAGCAGCGAACGTCCTGGAGCTTCCAGCCGGTGCCACCACTCCCGTAGGTCTGGGTGGTGACCAGCGGGGTCGGCACGGGCGTCGGCACCGGGGTGGGCACCGGCGTCGCCGAGACGGTGGGGGCGGCGCTCGGCGCGACCGAGGCCGAGGGCTGCAGGCCGGTGGCCGGCTGCAGTGCCGGGGGCGCGCTCGGGTGCGGCGCGGCGCGGGAGGCCGCCCCCGTGTTCGCCGCCAGGGGCAGCGGGGTCTGACCCCCGACGTGGGTCACGAACAAGCTCACCGTCACGACCAGAACGGCCAGGATGGCAAGGACGATGTAGCGGCGGCGGGGTTGGCGTGCGAGACGGCGGACGCGGTGGGGGAGATCGCCGAGGCGCCCCGACGCCGGATCCACCTTGCCGGCGCTCGGCCCGATCCAGCGCCGGTCCCCGAGCTGCTGGGTGTGGCGGCCGGGCTTGCCGGGGCCCCGATCGAGGTCGCGAACGCGGGGGGTGGCCGTCTCGGCGATCGTCGCCGATTCGAAGGGCGGCACTCCCGACCAGGGGGTCGCAGCCGGGCGCTCGGCGCCGTGGCCCCCTCGCGCGGGGCCGGCACCGCCGGCGGGTGGCGCCGCGGGCTCGTCCATCTCGACGGGCGGATCCATCCGCGCACGGAGCGCGGCCGTGAGCAGCCCCGCCGACTCGGGCGGCTGCGCGCTGTGACCCGGCCCCGGCATGGCGGCCGAGGCCGCCCCCTCGTCGCCGTCGGCGCTGCGCATGAGCGCCAGGCGCAGCGAGACCTGGTCGCGGAGGCGCGAGATCAGGGTCGCCCGGACCGGCTGAGGCGGTCCCGCCACCCGCGCGATCACCGGATCGATGAGGGGATCGGGGGTGGCGTCCTCGTAGGCCGCGTCTTCGTCGCTCGCCACCTCAGCGTCAGTGCTGTGACCTGGTGGAGCGCCGGCTCCGGCTGGTACCGAGCGGAGTGGATCCAGGGAGAAGGTGGGGGCCGGGTGGATGTGAGATTGCGGAGATACCGGGTCATCCCGGGGCGCCCAGCTCCAGGGATCGCCGTCGTCATCGGACGCCCTGACCCACGGTGCGGAGGGCGCCGAGTCGAGCCAGGTCTGGTCCCCGAGCCGGGACGGCGGTGGCTGAGAGCGCAGCGGAGCAGAGGTCGGGAGGGGCCACGCAGACGGGGGCGGGGGAGGCGGCGGATGCACCGGCGGAGCCAGGGATGCCGGCAACGAGGGCGCCAGAGGCGGTGGAGGGAGGATGTCGTCCGGAATCACCACCGGCTCGGGCGCCACCGCGGGCGCGCCAGCCTCGATCCCGGACGTCTCCGCGACAGCGGCCTTGGGTACGGGAAGCTCGGCACCTGCCGCCCGCAGTGTGGAGACGTCGATCCCGGCGGCTTCGGACGCGGCCTCTTCGACGCCCGACGGGGTCACCCGGATGGGGTGCACGGTGGACCAGGCACCGACCCCTTCGAGCGCGACGCTCCCGTGGGACCAGTGGTCGGGAGCCGGCGGCTCCGGAGCGCCCGGCACCGCTTCCGGTGCCAGGGATGGTGCGGACGCGGGGACCGGTCGGCCATTGAGGTGGAGCTCGTCGTCCTCGAAGGGCTCCTCGGTCGGCGCGGCCATCACGGTCACGCCCGATGGCGAGAAGGCGTCGACGAAGGGGAGGGACGGCTGATCGCTCTCCGGCGGGGCCGGCGGAGGTTGGGGATAGTGGCGCGCGCTCCACGGCAACGTCTCGGCGGCGCCTCCCCCGCCGCGCCATCGGGGCAGCTCCGGTCCGGGGGGGTCGGGTGGCCGCGGCGCGCGCGGGGGAAGCGTGTCGCCGGGTTCGAGCAGCCCGAGCTGCTGCAGGAAGCCGCTGACGGCATCGTCGGGGACGTGCACCCGTCCCAGCGCGCCGAAGCGCTCCGTCTCCTCGCGGAGGCATTCGAGGCCCTTGCGGCAGCGCTCGCAGCCGACGAGGTGCGCCTCGATCTCGGCGCGCCGCCCCGGGTCCAGCTCGTCGTCCAGGTAGCTGCTCAATGCGAGCAGGCTGCACTTCATATGGCGATCTCGCGGTAGACGGTGCTGAACTGGCGTCGGGCGGCGGCCAGCTGGCGGCTGGCAGCCTCCGGCGAGCACTCCAGCGCGCGGGCGATCTCCGGGTAACGGAGCCGAGCGAGATTGCGCAGCAGCAGCGCCGCGCGCCGTTCAAAGGGAAGGGTCATGAGCGCGCGCTTCACGGTGTTCATCCGACTGGCCACGTCCCCACCGCGGAATTCCGTCTGGAGGGAGGCACGGCTTCGACGCCAGAGTCTCGCCGGTCCGTGAGGACGCGGCGGGAATCGCTCACCGGTGCGGCAGGCGCGGGTCACCGCGCGGTAGAGGGCGGCCGTACCGTCGACGCGGACCCGCGCCGGCGGGTACTTGGCGGCGTGCAAGATGCCTGCCGCGGCCAGCTCCACGGCGGAGTCGGCGTCGCCGACCAGATGGGCGGCGTACGTGATGAGTTCGTCGAGATGCTCGGAGACGAGCTCCGCGAACTCGCCACTGGTGGCTGGGACGTTTGCTGCGACGTTAATTATGAGTCCACCCGGGGGTGGCTGGTGGCGTCCCGACAGCATACACGGCTGTGGTACAGCGGTCAAGATCAACGGATCACTCGACCGACTTCTTGCGCGCCCGAACGGGTCAGGCCGGCGGTGCCGTCCCTGTGGTGGCGGCATCGATGCCGCCCGCACTATCCGTATCTGCCGGTATCGTCAGCAACTCACCGCCCCTGACGAGCGTGGGCGGGGCGAGACCCACAGCCGCCCAGGCGGCGGTGGGCATGCCGATGTCGGCAACCGTGATCTCGCCGGCATGCCGCCGGCCCGCCGGAGTCCAGAGCCCCGCCTTCATGGCCGTGAGGGTGCAGGTCCGGAGCGCGCGGACAGTCGGTGTGCCCGGTGTTCCGGTGGTGGCGTCGAGCCCACTCGGGACGTCGATGGCGAAAGTGCGGCCGGCGGGAAGGAGCGCGATCGCCCTGGCCTGGGGCGGCCGGGGATCACCGCGAACGCCAGTGCCGAGCAGACCGTCGATGACCGTGCCGGCCGCGCCCACGAGCTCCGGTGGGAGGTCACCGTCGGGATGCTCGGTGACCGTCGCGCCCAGGGTTCGGAGAGCGCCAAGGTGGAGGGTCAGCAGCTCGCCGAGCCGCTCCGGTTCCGCGACCAGCGCGACCCGCACCGGCAAACCCCAGGTCAGGAGGTGGCGTGCCGCCACCAGTCCGTCCCCCCCGTTATTGCCATGTCCGACTACAACCAGGACGGGGTCGCGGCGGCCGGCGGTGGCGGCAAACACCCAGCGCGCCACCTGCCACCCTGCGATCTCCATCAGCTGAAGGACGCTCACGCCCTGGGCGGTGGCCGCCCGGTCGAGGCGCGACTGCTCTTCGGAGGTGAGATCCCCGTACCGGCTCCGCGCCCCGGCTCCGGCCTCGCTCGCCGCCTCCGCTCCGGCTCCGCTCATCGGAGCACGACCGTTATCGGCATGCCGGCCCGGACCCCGGCCCGCTCCGATGCGGAGGCCTCCCGAGCGGCCAGCTCGAGGTGCCCCGAGCTGTTCCACAGCACAGCCACCGCACCGTCGATCTCCGCGTAGGTGGTCACCACTCGGTCGCTCTCACCGCCGGGCCAGCTCAGGGAGGCGATCCGTCGCCCACCGAGGTCGGAGAGGCGCACCCCGGTGATGCAGTTGCCGAAGTGGTCGACCGACACCACCAGGGACCGGAGGCGATCCCCGTCCGCAACGGGCGTCAGCTCCTCCCGCAGGTCGGGTGCGTCGATCGGCTCGCCGACGCCGGCGAGGGCCGAGCCCGTTGCGATCAGCGCCGCCACCGGCGCGAAGAGGTCGCGCCCGTGGAAGGTCGGAGACACGCCGGCCGGGGTGGTGAGCCGGACCGCCTGCCGCTGCCGTGCCTCGATCCAGAGATACGAGACGAGCCCGGTGTCGGGCGCTACGCAGGCGACGCCGTCGCACTCGACCGCCACCGCCGCCCGATCGCCACCGACCCCCGGGTCCACGACCGCGCAGATGACGCTGCCCGGACCAAAGGCTCGGGCCAGCGTCTTGCAGCGGTAGGCGGCGGTGAGGACGTCGCCGGCGGGGACGAGATGGGTGCCGTCGATGCACCGGACGCCCGGAGACGCCGACCAGGCCGCGGCCCACAGCTCGGCCGCGTGGCCGTCCTCCAACCCGTAGTCGGTCACGAAGATCAGCGTTCCGGACACCCGCCGGCTACGTTATATCAGCAGGGGGCGGCAGGACCGTCGGGGGTCCTTCCGCACCCTGCCACCAGCGGCGGCGGCGAATGCCGATCGGACCCGGCCGCAGAGGGCGAAGGGGCGGCCCGGCACCCTGCCAGACCGCCCCTCCCTGGGACGATGTGATCCCGCCGACTTAATAGTCCGGCATCTGCGGCGGTGCCTGGCCCTTGTTCTTCTCGGGAATGTCGGTGATGAGCACCTCGGTGGTCAGCAGCAGACCCGCGATCGACGCGGCGTTCTGCACGGCGGAGCGAGTCACCTTGGTGGGGTCGATGATCCCGGCGGCGACCATGGCCACGTAGGCTCCGGCGGCCGCGTCCAGCCCCTGGCCCTTGGGGAGGCCCTTGACCTTCTCGACCACGACCGAGCCCTCGAGCCCGGCGTTGACGGCGATCTGGCGGAGCGGCTCCTCCAGGGCGCGCCGGAGGATGTTGACGCCGGCCAGCTCATCGCCCTCGGCCTTGACCTTGTCGAGAGCGGCGATCGAATTGAGGAGGACGACACCACCCCCGGGGACGATCCCCTCCTCCACCGCAGCGCGGGTCGCCGACACGGCGTCCTCCATGCGGTGCTTCTTCTCCTTGAGCTCGGTCTCGGTGGCGGCGCCGACCTTGATCACGGCGACTCCGCCGGAGAGCTTGGCGAGCCGCTCCTGGAGCTTTTCCTTGTCCCAGTCGGAGGTCGACTTCTCGATCTCCGCCTTGATCTGCTCGATGCGTCCCTTGATGGCGTCCTGGCTGCCGGCACCCTCGACGACGGTGGTGTCGTCCTTGGTGATGGTCACCCGCCGGGCGCGGCCGAGCTGGTTGAGCGTGGTGGAGTCCAGCTTCAGGCCGATCTCCTCGCTGACGACGGTGCCGTCGGTGAGGATGGCGATGTCCTGCAGCATGGCCTTGCGGCGGTCGCCGAAGCCGGGGGCCTTCACGGCCACGGCACTGAAGGTTCCACGCAGCTTGTTGACGATGATCGTGGCGAGCGCCTCACCCTCCACGTCCTCGGCGATGATGAGGAGTGGCTTGCTCATCTGGACGACCTTCTCGAGAAGGGGAAGGACGTCGGCGATGGCCGAGATCTTGCGGTCGGTGATCAGGATGTAGGGCTCCTCAAGGACCGCCTCCATCCGCTGAGCGTTGGTGACCATGTAGGCGGAGATGTAGCCCTTGTCGAACTGCATCCCCTCGACCAGCTCCAGCTCCGTCTCCAGCCCCTTGGACTCCTCGACGGTGATGACGCCATCCTTGCCCACCTTCTCCATCGCGTTGGCGACGGTCTCGCCGACCGCCGGGTCGGCTGCGGAGATCGACGCCACCTGGGCGATCTTCTCGCGCTCGGTGACCGGGATCGACTGGGCCTTGATGGCCTCGACCACGGCGGCGACGCCCTTGTCGATGCCTCGCTTCAGAAGGATCGGGTTGGCGCCGGTGCCGACCTGGCGAAGACCGGCCTCGATGAGCGCCTGGGCGAGCACCGTCGCGGTGGTGGTGCCGTCGCCGGCGATGTCGTTGGTCTTGGAGGCGACCTCCTTGACCAGCTGGGCGCCCATGTTCTCGAAGGGCTGCTCGAGCTCGATCTCCTTGGCGATGGTCACACCGTCGTTGGTGATCGTCGGCGAGCCGAACTTCTTGTCGAGGACCACGTTGCGGCCCTTCGGGCCGAGGGTGATCCTCACTGCGTTGGCGACGGCATCGACGCCGCGCTTGAGAGACGCGCGAGCGTCCACGTCATAGATGATTTGTTTAGCCATGAACCTCCTCCACCGCCTGCCCGGTGGGCAGGGCTCCTGGAACGACCGGGATGAAGCGTCAGCGGCCATCTTAGCACTCGGGGCAGGCGAGTGCTAGCGGCCTCGGCCGTCGAGTGCCAGCGGCCCCCTGGGTGCCATGGCGGCGGTGGGCATGGCACCCGTCGCGCGAGTGCCACCCGCCGCGGACGCTCGGGAGGCCTGGTCCCCGAAGCGAGCGAATATGATCGCCAGATGCCGGTCAAGCGCCCGCTGATCCGCCGCACCGCAGCGCTGGCCGCTGTCGGCGGTGCCGTCGCGCTCTCCGTGAAGGCCCTCTCCCGTCCTCGCCCGGGGGCCGGGCACCGCCTCATGGACTGGGACGCGGTGCGCCGCAGCGCCAGGGCCAGGTCGGGACAGCGGGTCCCGTTGCGGCGGGATCAGGCGGAGCGGCTCGCCGCGCGCTATGACGCCATCGCGGCCGAGATGGTGCCCCTCATCGCCGAGGTGTGCGGCGCGCCGCCGGCCGCGATCCCCCGGGTCACCGTGCTGGACCGCCACGGTTTCATCGACGCCAACCTGGAGATCGTCCGCCGCCTGCTGGAGCCCGCGGAGGAGATGCACGGCCCGATCGCCGAGACCGCCCTCACCGCGCTGGGCAGGCGGATGACCAGCCGCTACGTCGGTGAGGTGCTCGGCTTCATGGCGCAGCGGGTGCTGGGCCAGTACGACCCGGTGCTGATGCTTCCGCCCCCGGCGTTCGCCCCGGCAGCCGGGCGCGCCGCCGATGCGGTGGACCGGCCGCCGGCCGCCCTCTACCTGGTCGAGCCCAACGTCGTGATGCTGCAGCGCGGGCAGGGCGCCCCGCCCGAGGCGCTGCGGCGCTGGCTCATCCTCCACGAGGCGACCCACGCCTGGCAGTTCGAGGCCCACCCGTGGCTCGGCCCGCACCTCGGAAGCCTGATGAACGGGCTGGTCGCGTCGGGACTGGGCGATGGCACGGGCGATCCCGAGCCCCGCGGCCTCACCTCCGAGGCGCTCCGCCGGATGGGCGTCGCCGTCGCCGGCCAGCTCCGCGGGATCGGCCGCCTCCAGGCGATCATGAGCGTGCTGGAGGGCTACAGCAATCTGGTGATGCACCGGGTCGGACGGGACCACATCGAGGACTTCGACGAGCTGGAGGCGGCCTTCCACCGGCGTCAGGCGGAGCGCAGCCTGGTCGAGCGGCTGATCCTCGGATTGACCGGGATCTCGCTCAAGATGCGCCAGTACGACCTCGGCGAGCGCTTCTGCGAGGCGCTCATCGCCGCCGGCGGCTACCGCCTCCTCAACCGGGTGTGGGACGGCCCTGAGATGATGCCGACGATGGCTGAGGTTCGCGCCCCCGAACGCTGGATCGCACGGATCCAGCGAAACGGCTAGAGCCGGCGCGGCGTCCAGATTGACGCGCCCGAAGCGGACTGAAGGTCTCCCCGAGACAGCCGCCCCCTCCCCCGACGACACCCGGTACGACCTGGTCCACGTCAGGCCCCGTCCCTGGGACGCGGGCCGCATCCGGACCGCATCCCTGCTCCAGCTCGACTTCGAGTTCGCGGGCTCCTCCCTCTCCCTGGACGCCGCCCGAGCCGAGCGCCGAGCCCACGACCGCCATGGCATCTCCACGCTCATCGTGCCGGCCCGCTACGCCGCCGCCGCGATCGGCATCGCGGAGGCGGCGCTGCACGCACTGGCTGCCGTGCGCCCGAGGGGGGAGGGGACGCGTCCCGAGATGCCCCGGCTCCAGGCAGACCACCCCATGTTCTTCACCTTCCGGATCTCGACGGGCGAGGTCTCCGCGGGCGAGGCGGAAGCGCCGGCGGGCTCGGCGTCCGGGCTTCTCGTCAACGTGGACAAGTGCGACGGCCACATCTGGAGCGCCGAGGAGATGGCCACCTATTTCGCCCTGATCGGCCCCCGCTGAGATGGCCCCCCGGAAGCCGTCTCCAGGCCGGCGGCGGAGCGGGCCCGGCGAGGGGATGGGCGGCGGGCCGCGGTTGCGCGTCCTCTGTGCCCCCAACGCCTTCCGGGGGACTCTGACCGCGGCCGCCGCGGCGGCGGCGCTGGCGGCCGGCGTCCGCGACGCGGGGGCGCTGGCCCGGGCCCTGCCGATGGCGGACGGCGGCGACGGCACCCTGGACGTCCTCCTCGCGGTGTCGCCCTCCGCTCGCATCGAGCGGCACCGGGTCTGCGGCCCGCTGGGTGGCCGGCTGGTGGCGCGCCTGGGATGGATCTCCACGACCACGGCGGTCGTCGAGCTGGCGGAGACATCCGGCCTGCGGCGCCTCCGGGGTCGCCCCGACGCCCTGCGCGCCACCTCCCGGGGTGCCGGCGAGCTGATCGCTCGCGCCCTGGGCGGGGGCGCCCGCCGCATCCTGGTGGGCATCGGCGGCTCGGCCTGCACCGACGGCGGCGCCGGGCTGCTCACGGCCCTCGGGATGAAGCTCCTCGACGGGCGTGGCCGTCCCCTCGGCCTCGGCGGGGGAGCCCTCCCCGCGCTGGAATCCGCCGACCTCTCTGACCTGGACCCGCGTCTCCGCCTCTGCCGGCTCGAGGTCGTCAGTGACGTGGACAGCCCGCTGCTCGGCAGGCTCGGCGCAGCCCACGTCTTCGGGCCCCAGAAGGGGGCGACGGACGCGGATGTCGACCGGCTGGCGGCCGGGCTGCGGCGGCTCGCCGAGGTGCTGGAGCGCGACGCGGGCGTCCCGGCCGCCCTCCGCGACCGGGCCGGTGCGGGGGCGGCGGGCGGGAGCGGCTACGGGCTGGCCGTCGCGGGCGCGGTCCTGCTGCCCGGAGCGTCACTGGTGGCCGACGCGATCGGGCTCGACCTGGCCATCTCGGAGTCGAATGTCGTCGTCACCGGCGAAGGGCGCCTGGACCACCAGACCGCCTCCGGCAAGGCTCCGCTGGAGGTGGCGCGCCGCTCAGCCCGGCTGGGCGTCGCCTGCATCGCGGTGGCGGGCGAGGTGCGCTCCGACCCCGGGGGATTCCGCCGCACCATCTCGCTGGCGGACCTGGCCGGGCCGGGCGAGGATCCGCGCCGGGTGCCCCGGCGGCTGCTCCGGCGAGCCGGCGGCGAGATCGTGCGCGAGATGGCCGCCGGGAGCTGAGGCGCGCGACGCGCCGCCCGGGAGCGTCACCAGATCGGGCGCAGCCACTCCGCGTACTTGGGGTTTGCACCCGTCACGATGTCGTGGAAGAGGCCCTGGACCCGCAGGGTGAGCGGCCCGGGCTCGCCATCGCCGACGGTCCGGCGGTCGATCTCGACCACCGGGGCCACCTGCGCGCCGGTCCCGCACATGAAGACCTCATCGGCGATGTACAGCTCGCTCCGGCCGATGGAACGCTCGACCACGTCCAGTCCCATCTCCTCGCGGAAGAGGTGAATGAGCCCCTGTCGGGTGATCCCCTCCAGGATGTTGTCGGCCGGCGCGGGAGTCGAGATGACCCCACCGCGGATCAGGAAGATGTTCTCCCCGCTGCCCTCGCAGACGTGCCCCGCGCCGGTGAGCATGATCGCCTCGTCGAAGCCGGCCTGGAGTGCCTCGGACTTGGCAAGCGCGCTGTTGATGTAGATGCCGGTGCACTTGGTCCGCGGCGGGACCATGCTCTCGTCGATGCGCCGCCACGACGAGACCATGCAGCGCATCCCGCCGGTGGGCACGTAGTCCCCCATCGGCGCGGTGGCGATGGCGAAGCTGTCGGGCATGTCGTGGAGGCGGAAGCCGATGGTCTCGGCCGACTTGAAGATGAGCGGGCGGATGTAGGTCGTCTCCCGGCTGCCGTTGCGGCGGAGGAGCTCGTGGGTGATGGCGCACAGCTCCTCGACGCTGTGGGGGACGCGCATCTGCAGCACGCGGGCGTTCTGGTGGAAACGCCGGTAGTGCTCCGGGAACCAGAGACCGTACAGCTGACCCTTCTCCTCGCTCCAGTAGGCCCGGATGCCCTCGAAGACGCCCGTACCGTAGTTGAGACCCTGGGTCAGGAGACCGACACTGGCGTCGCGGTAGCGGCGGTATTCTCCGTCGAAGTAGATCCAGGAGTCGTCGCGGCGGGCGGCATCATCGGTCATAGGCGCGGAGGCGGTCTGCGTCATGGGCGCAGGTTACACCCGAGGCTGCGGCGGTTGACCCCGGCCCGGGCCGGCTGGCGCCGTTCTCAGCGGGCCAGTCGGGGGAGGAGGGCGGCCGCCGCAGCCACGCCGGCCACCACCGCGACGGCCAGGACCCCGAAGTCGAGGAGGAGCGAGCTGGGGGTGCCGAGCAGCAGGCCGCGGAGCGCGTCCACCTCGTAGCTCATCGGGTTCGCCGCGCTCAACCCCTGCAGCCAGCCCGGCATCACCTTCACCGGGTAGAGGGCGTTGGAGGCGAAGAAGAGCGGCATGGTGATCGCCTGGCCGACACCCATCAGCCGTTCCCGGTGGAGGACGATCCCGGCGATGGTCATCGAAAGACAGGAGAAGAAGGCGGCCCCCAGGACCACGACCGCCACCACCCCGAGGAGGTGGAGAGGGTTCCAGTCGAAATGGATCTGGAGCACGACCGACAGCACCATGATGACCACCACCTGGGAGAACGAGCGCACCCCGGCGGCGAAGGCCTTGCCGCTGATCAGGGCGAGCCTCGGCGTGGGCGTCGCCATCAGCTTGGTGAGGATCCCGGAATCGCGCTCCCAGATGATCTGGATGCCGAAGAAGATGGCGATGAAGAGGGCCGACTGGGCCATGATCCCGGGCGAGAGATAGGCGAGGTAGCTGATTCCCTTCGGGGTGGGGATGACATGGAGGCGGCTGAAGGTCTCCCCGAAGATGACCAGCCAGAGCAGCGGCTGGACGGCCCGGGTGTACAGCTCGGTCCGGTCGTGGCGGATCTTGCGCAACTCGACCAGCCAGAAGGTGAGGATGCGGCTCGGGTAGAGACGCCACCAGGGTGGCATCAGCGTGGCCGGAGACCACCGGTCAGCCGAGACGCTGGGCTGTGCGACGCGTACGGCGGACATCGCGGCCTCCTCCTGTCATCTCCTCGTCCTCGATGGCGGTGCCGACGTCGTGGCGGAAGACGTCGTCGAGCGTCGCCCCCGGCCCGAGCCGCGCCTTCAGCTCGGCGGGGGCGCCCTCGGAGCGGATGCGACCGTGATGCATCAGGGCGATGCGCTCGCAGAGCGTGTCCGCCTCCTCCATGTAGTGCGTGGTGAGCAGCACGGTCATGCCGGTCTCCTCGCGGAGCTCCCTGACCCTCTCCCAGACGTCCCCGCGTGCAAGCGGGTCGAGCCCGATAGTCGGCTCGTCGAGGACGAGCAGCGCCGGCCGGTTGACCAGTGCCTGAGCCAGCTCGAGGCGGCGGACCATGCCCCCGGAATAGGTGCTGACCAGGCGATCGCGCACGTCGTCGAGGCCCATGGCCGCGAGCACCTCGCGAATGCGCTGGTCCCGCTGCCCGCGAGGGAGGTCGAAGAGGCGGGCAAAGAGCCAGACGTTCTCGTACCCGGTGAGCTGGAAGTCGGCGGAGAGCTGCTGGGGCAGATATCCGATCAGGTGGCGGACCAGCATCGCCGCGGTGCGGGTGTCGTGCCCGAAGACACTGACCGCGCCGGAGTCGGCGCGGATCAGGGTGGTCAGCACCCGGATGGTGGTCGTCTTGCCGGCTCCGTTGGGGCCGAGCAGCCCGAAGACCTCGCCGGGAGCGATGCTGAACGAGACCCCGTCGACCGCCTGCACGGTGCCGAAGCTGACGCGCAGGTCCGTGCAGGCGACGGGCCACTGCCTCTCATCCGGTGGCGCTCCCGCCGGAAGGGCCATCTCAGCCGTCATGGGACCCCTCGGGCGGTGCCGCCAGCGCGGGCGCCCCTCCCGCCGTCTCCTCGTCGAGAGAGTCGACGATCCGCTCCAGGACCGGCAGGGCACGGGCGAGCAACAGGCGGTCCCCGGTGGTCAGCTCCGAGAGCCGGGCGGCCAGGATCTCGCCACGCCGATCGCGCCAGCGCTGGAGGCGAACCTCCGCCACCGGGCGGAGACGGAGCCGGGCGACCCGCCCGTCGCCGGCGTCCGCAATCCGGTCCACGAACCCGGCGCCGGTGAGGCTGTGGACGAGGGTGCTCACCGTGTTCGAGGCCAGCCCCAGCTCGGCGGCCACATCGTGGATGCGAATCCCCGGACGCCGGTTGACCAGGCGAAGGATCTCCAGCTGCGCTTCGGGGAGCGGATCCGAGTCCATGCCGACGCGCACCTGCCGGTTGAGGCGGCGGCGCAGCCGGCCGGCAGCCCGCGCCAGCCTTCCGGCGAGCGCATCGAGGTCGGTCGAGGGGGCGGCATCGATCGAAGCGGCGGGCACGACGCCATGGTATCAATTCTGTCCGAGACAGATATGACTGCCTCTGATACGTCTGCATCACCGCGGTTGGGGGGCAGCGACACTGGATCAGAGGCCGCGTGCCAGGCCGGTGTCGCGTCGGTGACGAGATCGTGACCCACCGTCCGACGAGACGGGATTGGGGCCGACTAGCGTGGATGGTACCCATGCAGCAAGGCGCTTCCCGGCGAGCCCCCGTCGCTGGACCCGATGTCCGGCGGCGAGCCGCGCCCACGGCGCCGGTGCCACCAGCGCATCCGGCCGCCGACCCGGCCACGCCCCAGGGTGTGGTGCTCGACCTCTTTGGCGCGCTGAACGCCATCATCGGCACCGCCTCCAACCGGGCTCTCCGGCGGAGTGGCGCGGACCCCGCGGCCCACGCGCCGGCTGAGTTCGAGCAGGAGGCTCTCACTCTCAACGCCGAGCTGGGGACGGTCGTCCAGCTGGCGGCGGAGGCGGCGCGCGCCCTGAGCGGGGCGGACGAGGCGGTGGTCGAGGTCACCACGCTGAACGGCAACGTCCACCGGGCCGGCGCGCGAGGTGGCCAGGCGCATCGAGCCCGGGGCACCCTCGACGGCCTCGGCCACCCGTGGCCGGTCGCCGCCGTCAGCACGCTCGAGATCTCCGCCGGCCTCGCGACGGAGGAGAGCACCGTCCACAAGGCGGGGAGGCGTCCCGGCGCCCCCTCGGTGATCACCGTTCCCCTGCATTCCTCCGGCATGAACATCGGGTCCGTCACGGTGACCTCGACCCGGCCCCGCGCCTTCAGCGCGGTCCAGGCCGCGGCGCTCGAGCACCTCGGCGCCCAGGTCGAATCAGCCGCCCTGCGGCTGCACATGCATGGGGAGCTGCTCCGGATCAGCCAGCAGCGCAAGGGCGTCCTCGAAACCAGCGAAGCCCTGTTCCGCCGGCTCTTCTATGAGAACCCCGTGCCGATGTGGGTGATAGACAGCGAGACGGATCGTTTCCTCGCCGTCAACGACGCCGCCTGCGCCCACTACGGATACTCTCGCGAGGAGTTCGCCGAGATGACGGTTGCGACAGTCCGGCGCGACGCCGCCCAGTGGGCCGTCGACCTCAGGAACGCCCGCCTCCGGAATGTGACCATGCGCGCCCGCCACCGTCTGCGCAACGGCCGGGTCATCGACGTGGAGGCCACCACCGGGCCGCAGGACTTCCAGGGCCGTCCCGCGATCCTCTCGATCATCACTGATGTGACCGAGCGCAACCGCCTTCAGAAGGAGTTGCACGAGGGAGCGTTGCGTGACCCGCTGACAGGGAGAGCCAACCGAGCACTCTTCACCGAGCGCCTCGCGCATGCACTCGCCCAGTCACATCGGCGGAGCGCGGTCACCGCCACCCTCTTCGTCGATGTGGACCACTTCACGACGGTCAACGACAGCGTCGGCTACACGGTCGGCGACGCCGTGCTCCAGGCGATCGCAGCGCGGCTCGCGCTCACCCTCCGTCCCGGCGACACCGTCGCCCGGCTGAGCGCCGACGAGTTCGCGGTGCTCCTCGAGGACGTGGGCGACGTGAACCGTGCCGCGGACGTGGCGGAGCGGCTCCACGACGCTTTCGACGTGCCCCTCGAGTTCCGGGGCGGCTCGCTGACGGTCGGGCTCAGCATCGGCGTGGCGGTGTCGACCAACTCGGGACCCGGGGCCGCCGAGATGCTCCGAGACGCCAAGCTGGCGATGGAGGCGGCCAAGGACGCGGGCCGGGGACGTGTCGAGCTCTTCTCCCCACTAATGCTCGCGTCGGTGACCGATCGGCTGAACCTGGACCAGGACCTGCGCCACGCGGTGGAGCGCGGCGAGCTGCGCCTCTTCTACCAGCCGCTCGTCTCCATGCAGAGCGGAGCCATCGTCGGCTCCGAGGCGCTGGTGCGCTGGCAGCATCCGACCCGCGGCCTGGTACCGCCCGACAGCTTCATCCCGCTCGCCGAGGAGATCGGGATGATCAGCGCCATCGACACCTGGGTGCTGCGGACCGCGTGCGCCCAGGCGGCAACCTGGTGCAAGGCCGGCCATCCCGATTTCTTCATGGCCGTCAACGTATCGGGCCGCGAGCTGGGACGGTCCGACCTGGTGGACCGGATCGAGGCCGTGCTCTTCGAGAGCGGCCTGCCCCCGGGCCGGCTCGAGGTCGAGATCACCGAGTCCGCCGCGGCGGCACAGCCGGTCGAGGCTCTCGAGGAGCTCCACCAGCTCCGCCGTGCCGGGATCAGCATCGCCATCGACGACTTCGGCACCGGCTACTCCAGCCTCAGCAAGCTGGCCACCTTCCCGGCCGACCGGCTCAAGATCGATCGCTCATTCCTGAGCGGCATCAAGCGTGAGAAGGATGAGGCCCCCCTGGTCTCGGCGACCATCGCCCTCGCCCACCAGCTCGGCATGAAGGTCACCGCCGAGGGCGTCGAGACCAGGGCCCAGCTGGCCTTTCTCCGCCGCCAGGGCTGCGACCTTCTCCAGGGTTACATCTTCAGCCGGCCGGTCCCCGCCGAGCAGTTCGAGGAGCTGCTGGCGCAGCCGCGATACAGGTCCCTGACCGCCTGATCCGGCACCCGCGACGGCGACGCCTTGCCGCCTGTTCCGGCAACCCACGGCGCCCCCGGATCGGCCTGATACAGTAGCCGGTCACCATATCTGACCGCCCCGACCGGAACAGCCCGCCGAGCCGTGGTGGTCCGGATCGGTTCGGAGCTAAGAGGAGGCCAGGTCATGACCCTCGACCCCCCCCGTGGCGGGCTACCGGAGGCCCGCGCCGTGCGCTGGAACCCGACCCCGGAGGAGCTGCGTGAGCTGACCTCCCGGATGCCCAACGCACGCCTCACCACCTTCGACAACTACAACGTCCAGACCAAGGTCACGGCGCGCAGCGCGGCGAGCACCTTCGTGGTCACCGACACCCCGGAGCGGCACAGCGGCAAGACCATCACGCGGGCGGAGGGAGCCCGCCTCGCGGCGGCCCAGGATGCGTACATCCGCGACCAGGAGATGCTGGTCATCGACGGGTACATCGGCAACGACCCCGCCGACCGCGTCCGCGCCCGGCTGTACATCGAAGCGGCCCACGCCAACATCGCCGGCATGCAGCGCTGGCTGTACTTCGACGCCGAGGAAGCCGGCCCTGATTTCGAGCCCCGCCTCACGGTCATCTACACGCCCAACCTCGCCGCGCCCGGCTACCCGGACGACCGGATCATCGCCGTCGACCTCGATGCCGGGGTCACCCGGGTGCTCAACTCCGACTACTTCGGAGAGTCCAAGAAGGGTGGGCTGCGGATGTGGAACGCCCTGGTCTTCGAGCGGGGCGGGCTGGGACTGCATGCGGGCTGCAAGGTGATCCCGACGCCCCGGGGCGAGCAGGGCATGCTCATCGTCGGCCTCTCCGGAACCGGGAAGACGACCACCACCTTCACCCGCCAGAACGACTCCAAGCCGGTGCAGGACGACTTCGTCGCCCTCTACCCCGGCGGCCGGGTGGTCGCCACCGAGAACGGCTGCTTCGCCAAGACCTTCAGCCTCGACCCGGCCTTCGAGCCGAGCATCTATGGCGCCGTCTGCAAGCCCGAGGCCTACCTGGAGAACGTCTCCCAGGACGCGGCCGGTGAGGTCGACTTCTTCGACACCGCCTACACGCAGAACGGTCGCGCCGTCTTCCGGATGGAGGCACTCGGCTGGCACCGCGACGCGCGGGATCTCCCCGGTGTCGACCAGCTCCTGATCCTCAACCGCAACGAGAGCATCATCCCCGGGGTCGCCCGGCTGAGCGCCGCCCAGGCCGCCGCGTACTTCATGCTGGGCGAGACCAAGGGCACGAGCGCCGGTGGAAAGGACGAGGAGGGCAAGTTCCTCCGGGTCCCCGGAACCAACCCGTTCTTCCCGCTCCGCCACGAGCAGCAGGGCAACCGCTTCCTGGAGCTCCTGGGCAGCTGCGCCTTCGAGGTCTTCCTGCTCAACACCGGCCGCGTGGGCGGCGCCGACACCGATCCCCGGAGCAAGAAGGTGACCATCCTTCACTCCAGCGCCATCGTGAAGGCGATCGCGGAGGGCAGGGTCGACTGGGAGCCGGACCCCGACTTCGGCTATGAGGTGGCCTCGTCGCTGCCCGGCGTCGACGACCTGGAGATCCTGCAGCCCCGCCGCCTGTACGAGCGCCAGGGGCGGCTCGACGAGTACCAGCGGGTGGTGGACCAGTTGCGCCTGGATCGCCGCGCCTACCTGCAGAAGTGGGAGGGGCTGGACCCCGCGATCGTCAACGCCGTCGGCTGAGGCGAACGGCGCCCGCGACCGCGGATGCCGCGAGCTCCCCCGACACGGTCAGCCGGGGCTCACGCGCGGATGCGCTCGATCAGCTCGATGAGGTCGTCGGGGGCGCCACCCTTCACCAGGTAGCCGCACGCTCCGGCCCGTCGCATCCGTGCCATCGTCTCCCGGTCGTCCCAGGCAGATAGGGCCACGATGCGGGTGGCGGGGGACGCGGTGCGGATGCCCTCGGCTGCGCGCATGCCACCGCCACCGGGCATCTTGACGTCGAGGATGGCGACGTCCGGCCGGTGGGTGTCGGCCAGCTCGATGGCGCTCTCCGGATCGGCGGCGAGCCCGACGACCAGGTAGCCGGGCTCGCTGCTCAGCATGTCCCCGAGGGCGCCGCGCATGGAGGGGTCGTCGTCGGCGATCAGGACGCTGACGCTCATGACACCACCGAGGCAGCCACCGCCGCTCCGCAGCCGTTACCGTGTGGGTCGGCGGGACGGTTCTCCGCGCTCAGGCGGCGGCTGCCCACGCAGTAGCGGACGGTGGTCCCATGTCCGGGCTCGCTCTCCACCGTGCACCACCCGCCGCTCTGCTCCGCCCTCTCCTGCATCACCAGCAGGCCGAGATGGCCGGGAGGAGCCTGACGCGACCTCGTCGCGTCGAAGCCGGCGCCGTCGTCCTTGATCTCCACCAGGACACCTCCGTCGTACTCGCCGAGCGCCACGTCGATGCGGTTCGCGCGAGCGTGCTTGCAGACGTTGGAGACGGCCTCCTGGGCGATCCGGTAAACGACCGTGCGGGCTTCGGGTTCGGGCTCCATCTGCAGCCGGTCATCGAGCGAGTACTCGAGCCCGGCGTCCTCCGCGATCTGGGCGAGAAACGCCTGAAGGGCGGCGGCAATGCCGTGGGCTTCGAGAGCCGGCGGCCGCAGTACGAACATGAGGCGGCGCAGGCGGTTGATCGACTGGCGGACGTCGTGCTCGAGGCTGAGCAGCAGCGGATCCAGATCGCCGGTGGGGAGCCGGCGCCGAAGGGTGGCGAGACGCAGTGCGACCGCGGTCATGACCTGCACCGAGTCATCGTGGATGTCGTCGGCAATGCGCTGACGCTCCTCCTCCTGAGCCTGGACGATGTGGCCCAGCAGCCGGCTGCGATCCTCGGCGCTCTTGCGCAGCTCGTCGACGGAGAGACGCAGCTGAGCCTGCACCCGGGCGCGCTCGCTGGCGAGCGCCAGCACGTTGGCCAGGCCGCGGACAAAGGCGACGTCGTCGTCCGAGTAGGAGACCGGACGGCGCGAGACGACGATCTGCACCCCCGCCATCCGGGTGCCGGCCCAGATGGGCACGATCAGCACGCTGCCGGCTGCGGGTGGGCTGGACCCGACGTCCGGACAGGTCCTCACATCGGGGACGACGAGCGGCTCCCCGCTCCGCAGCGCCCGCGCGGCGAGGGGCGCCGCGAACGCCAGCTCGCGGGCGAGGGACTCCGGCGGGCAGCCGACCCCGGCGCTGGGGACGAGCCCGTTCGGACCTCGCTCCAGGACGGCGACGATGTCCGCGTCGAGGTTGGCGGCGGCCGCGTCGCAGGCGGCGCGGGCCAGCTCTCCCAGCTCCTCGCCGCCACCCAGCGCGCCGCGGCCGAGTGTGGCGACGGCGGTCTGCTGGCGCAGCCGGCGGTCGGCCTGCTCGGCGACCCGCTGGTTCCGCTCGACCGAGGCGAGGACGCGGGCGACACCGGCGAGCGTCGCCGGGGTTGCGGTCGTGAAGGTGCCGCGCTCCCGTGCTGCCAGAAGCACCTGGGTGATCCCCTGGCGCCCGAGCCCGGCGGCGACAGCCGTCCGCTGGCCGTTGAGGTGGAGGAGCGCCGCGATGGCGCCCGACCCCTTGCTCATGCTCGGAATGAGAGCGGCGTGCTCGGCACCGACCAGCTTCAGGTCGGCATCGGTGGCGATCAGGCCACCGGGGGAGTGGCGCAGCCCGTGGTGGGCGAGCACCGAGATCTCGCGATCCGCGGGTCTCACCGCCGCCAGGGCGACGACGTCGGCGCCGGTCCGTGCGGCCAGCATCTCGATGATCTGATGGTGAAGGTCCTCGAGGTCGCCGCCGGCGAGCGCAAGGAGCGCGGCCTCGGCGACGACCGGGTCCGGGGTGGGTGGGGGCGAGCCCCGGGAGGCGGGCCTCAGCGCGGGTGGGGCACCGATCGCATCGCTCGTGTCCCTACCCGACGACATGAAGGTTCCATACCACCGCCCCGAAGCCGATCAGTACGGCGAGAAACCCGAGGGCCCTGCCGGTGCGACCACGCAGCCTGGCCATGTTGACGGCGACGACGGTGGCGATCACGACCTTCTCGGTGAGCAGTCCGGGCACCCCCCACCGAGCGATCACGGTGGCGCTGAGCGGGTTGCCCTCCGGCCAATTATTGGCAAGCGCAAGCATCGTCGAGGCCGCGTCAGCGAGTTGTGACACCAGCACGGCGACCAGCAGCCAGGCTGCCACCAGGTCCGCGGTGAGGGCGCGGAAGTCCCGGATCAGGCCATCCCCGTAGGCGGCGAGATCACCGCAGCAACTCATCCACAGCCGCGCCATGAAGCCGGCTCTCTGGGTTTGGAGACGGACGGTGGTGATCACGTTCCGATCCTCGGGTGGCAGGAAGGTTCGACACCATCGTGGCCCCGCCGGCGGGGCCTGCCCAGACGCGGACGACCGCAGTTTCCCTGGTATGCCTGCACTAGCCCCGCCGAAGGCACCGATCGCGGGTCACGGAGATGCAACGGCCCACCGACGCGGACACGCGATCGTGACAGTCCGACGAAAAGCACCCCCCACATCGGGCGATCCTCGAACAATGGCGAGCGAGAGACGTGGGGCCTCGACCCTTCGAAGGAGATTCCCCGTGCCGGGTGCGCCGTCCCGAACGATTCGGGTGTTCATCATCGATGACCACCGCATGTTCACCCAGGCGGTCGCCGCGGCCCTCACCGAAGAGCCGGACATGGAAGTGGTGGGGACCGTCGACAACCTGGCCGACGCGCGGCGCGAGCTGGAGAAGGTCGAGGTGGACGTCATCCTGCTCGACCAGCGCCTCCCCGACGGCCAGGGCACCCACGCGGCCGCCGAGTTGCGCGCGCTCCGGCCCGGGGCCAAGGTCGTCCTGGTCACCGCGGCGATGGACCCGAGCGTTCTCAACGAGGCCCTGGCCGCCGGTTGCGCCGGCTTCGTCACCAAGGGCGACAGCATCGACGCGCTCTCCGCGGCGGTCCGGGCAGCCGCCGAGGGGGCCACACCCGTCTCGCCGGCCATGCTCAACCGGCTGATGAGCGGTGACCCCAACGGCTCGAGCCTGACCGAGCCGCTCACACCGCGCGAAACCTCCGTGCTGCTCTTCCTCGCCGATGGGATGGGCAACGAAGAGATCAGCAAGCGCCTCTTCATCAGCATTCACACGCTCCGCAACCACATCCAGAGCATCATCAGCAAGCTCGGGGCCCACTCCAAGCTGGAGGCGGTGTCGATCGCCATCCGCGAGGGCCTGATCACCGCACCGGGCAACGACTACTGAGGGCGACGGAGTGAGGAGCGAGAGCCGCAGGCTTTTGCTCCGAGCGTAGGACCCCTCAGTACTGTGTACTGATCCCACCGTCGGGCGCGTGATACTGGTCCCCTGGAGAGACCGAGCCGGGATCAGCGGGCGGGAGGGCCGGAGACCTCCGGGCCAGCGAGCGGCAGCCTCATGACCACCTTGGTGCCACGTCCGAGCGTGGAGGTGACCTGGAGCATCCCGCCGGCGTCCTGCACCCTCTGCTCGACCAGCAGCAACCCCATGTGACCGCGTCGGCGGCGCTCCCCCAGGGCCCCGAGGTCGAAGCCCTGCCCATCGTCGGTCAGGGCCAGCCGCACCTCGTCGCGATCCTCGGTGATGGTGAGATCGACCCGGTGGGCCGCGGCGTGCTTGGCGACGTTGCGCACCAGCTCCTGTACGACCCGGTGGATCAGGCTCCGGACCCGCGCGTCACAGACCAGCTCACCAACCGAGATGTCGACCTGGACCCCGCTCTCCGCGAGCGGGACCAGCAGCTTGCTCAGAGCGCCGGTCAGCCCGCCGCTCTCGATCTCGTCTCCGGCGAGGGCCCCGATCAGACCCCTGAGATCTGCGGTGACGGCCTGGAGATCGACCGTGATCCGGTCGAGGCCCTCCACCACCGCAGTGATCCGCTCCGGCGTCTGGCCTCCCTCGCGGCGCAGGCCCCGGGAGAGGGTCGCGGTTCGGAGGGTGACCGCGCTGACCAGCTGGATGACCCCGTCATGAAGATCGCCGGCGAGCTGGCGCCGCTCGCGGTCCGAGGCGACCAGGGCGTCGTGAAGAAGCTCCTCACGCTCTGCGGAGAGTTCGGCCTCCCGCTCGGCGGAGTGCTCCGCCTCCTGCCACCAATGGCCGGCCTGCTGGCCGGCCAGGCGGGCGAGGCGCATCTGGAACGGCACCAGCACCAGGCTGACGGCGAGGACCGCGCCCCCCAATCCGAGGGCGACGAGCTCCGCCCAGCTGGTGGCGTGGAGAGCGACGGCGGCTGCCGCCACCAGTGGCGCCGTGATCAGGCTGACCGCCAATGCGACGACGGGGATCACCCATCTCGAACTCCGGGTCATCCTGCCGGCCGGCGGCACGACGGCAGCCACCAGTCCGGGCCGCGATTGGCCCGACGGGTGCATCGGAGCGCCAGCCTCCCTTTCCGCCGCCAGTTCCATCCGCATGGCACAGGCTACGTCGGCGCGGTAACGAACCGGGTAGAACCCGGTCGCAAACCCCTATGGATGCGGCGACGGAGGTGGGGCCGCCGGCGCGGTGGCGATCAACCCCCGGGTGCCGGTCAGGGGCCCGGCGGCCACCGGCATCCCCAGGTCGGCGAGCATGGCGAGGTCCAGCTCCGCGCTCCTGCCCAGGGTGGTGAGGTAGTTGCCGACGATGAGCCCATTGGCCCCGGCCAGCATGCCGTAGGCCTGGAGGTCGCGGAGGACCAGCTCGCGCCCGCCCGCATAGCGGACCACGGCCCGGGGATTGACCAGCCTCATCAGCGCGGTGCACCGGAGGGCGTCGAGGGGGCGGAGCGGTGTCTCGCCGCCGAGCGGGGTCCCGGCCCGCGGATCGAGGAAATTGCAGGGGATCTCGCGGGTGCCAAGGTCCCGGAGGGCGAAGGCCAGGTCGAGCCGGTCACTCCAAGTCTCCCCCATCCCGAAGATGCCGCCACTGCACAGCTCCAAGCCGGCGGCGATCACCCGGTGGCAGGTCGCCAACCGGTCGGCGTAGGTGTGGGTGGAGCAGATCCGCGGGAAGAAGCGGGGCCCCGCTTCGAGGTTGTGGTTATACCGGTGGATGCCGGCGGCGGCGAGCTGCTCCGCCTGCCCGTCGGAGAGCAGCCCGAGGGAGGCGTCGACCTCGATGTCGACCTCGGCGCGGATCGCACGCGCGGCCTCGCAGACCTGCTCGAGCAGGCGGTGGTTGGGCCCCCGCACGGCGACCACGATGCAAAACTCCGTGCTCCCGAGGGCCCGGGTGTGGCGGGCAAGCTCGACCAGCTGGGCGGTCGGGAGCATCGGCTGGCGGGTGACGTCGGTGGTGTAGCGCGCCGACTGGGAGCAGAAGGTGCAGTCCTCGGGACACCCACCGGTCTTGGCCGAGATGATGGACTCGACCTCCACCGCCGGGCCCATCCAGCGGAGGCGAACCTGGTGGGCGAGCCCGATCAGCTGGGGCAGCTCGTCGTCACGGGTCAGGACGAGCCGCTCGGCAAGCTCGCGGCCGATGTCGCGTCCCTCCTCGATGAGGAGGTCGGCGGCGGCTTTCACGGGGGCGGGCAGCGTGGGCATGGCCCCGAGGATACGGGAGCTTATGCGGGAAACGTCACAAAACGGAGAAGCGCGGGGGGCCTCAGATCAAACGGTCCTAAGCTGGCACCGTGAGAGGAGCCCTCGTGATCGAGGTGCGGGGTGGCTCGAGGATGAGTGGATGGCGGTCTCGAACCTGACAATGGTGTCCCTCCTGGAAGCACGTGTCCCGGAACGAGCGACGGTCACGGCCGGCTGCCGGGAGAGGGGCTGCACCGCCCCCGCCTCGGTCCAGTGCGCCTACATCGACGGGCGCGGCCGCTCCTGCGAGACCGCGTGGTGTCACCGGCACCTCAACAAGATCGGAGCGGAGGGCTACTGCCGCCGCCACGCCAGCACGGTGGCCGCCCTGGGCGACAAGGCGAAGGACCCCCGAGCGCTGCCCGCCGTCGACCACCGGGGCGCGTCCCTCGTGAACTGGATCTGCGTCGAAGGACACTCCGCGCTGCAGGGAGTCGTGACCTCGGCGCTCAAGGCGGGGGAGGTCATCTTCGAGGACCGGACCGTCAACGTGGTCCGCCAGTCCGACGGCAGCCGGCGCTGGGAGCGCGGCTGGCGCATCGGCGATCGCAGCGGCCTCAAGTCCAAGGTCCTGTTCTGCGTGGAGGAGAGCGACGACGCCCTGGTCCTGCTCGCCATCGACGACCAGGTGGTCGCCGTTGCCGTGCCCCCGTGGATCACCCGACGGCGGGCCCACCAGGCGGTCTCGGGCACCCTCGACGCCAATGACAGGAGCCAGTTCTACGGCTTCCTGTGTGGCCACATCCAGAGCTCGCTGGCCCTCCGGCCCTGACCTCGGCTCGGGCGAGGAGCCGCTCAGAGGCTCGGCGGGAGCCCCACCGGGGCAGGGGGGTGGGCGGCGAGCACCAGCTCCACCACCTCGCGCGGCGTGAGCGTCGCCAGCTCCAGGCGCCGGCCGCTCCGCAGCCAGGCGACCTCCACGGGGGTGAGATCGGCCTCGATCCCGGCGGGCATCCGCGCCGGGGCACCCTCGATGACCTGGAGCCCGGCGTCGGAGACGGGGGGACGGAGGCCGGCGTCGGCGACGTCGGAGGCGCCGGCCCGGCGGAGCGCGGCCGGCAGCCCGCAGCCGGCGGGGTCCGCGTCGTGGACGGCCACCAGCCGCCGGTCACGCAGCGCAGGTTCCAGCTCGCCGCCGTCGTGGGTCATCAGCGCGGCCAGGACGGCGACCTGGGTGCCATCGCGGAGCCGGGCGGCGTTGGCGGTGAGCAGCTCCGCGGTCTCGCCGCGGTCGCAGACGACGAGGGGCCCGGAGGCAGGCTGACTCGCGACGTGGGCGGTGGCCGGAGCAGCGTCGCCGCGCGCAGCGGCGGGGGAGGCGGTCCCGTCTCCGGCGGATGGGGGCGGTGACGCCAGGGCGGTGAACGCCTCGGGCCGTACCCGGAGCGCCTCCGCCATGGGCCCGGCGAGGAAATCGGGGTAGCTGGTCGCGAGGGTCCGGCTGTCGAGCGCCCTCCGGAGCTCCCGGCCACGCTCGACGCGGGCGTTGAGCGGAGCGGCGAGCAGCATGGCCACCCCGATGACGGCGAGGATGGCGGAGAGGGGAATGGTCTTGACCCAGAGCATGGCCCCGCCGAGCACGATCAGCAGCGCTCCAAGACCGATGAGGCCTCGGGTGACCGACACCGCAGGCCGCTCCACCGCCCGGCAGGCGGCGTAATAGAGCTGGCGGGAGGTGAAGCGGTGGGCGTCGCCACCGAGTGTCTCCGCCTCTCCGACGAGCACGTCGGTCGTGATCGGGAGGAGCACCGGCCGAGTGTGCCACGAGTCGCCGCGGGCCGACGCGCCATCGGCGCCCCGCGACGCGGCGGCGCGACCATCGGCGGGCCGGCTGCCCAGATCGACCGGCACCCGCCCATGTGACAATCCCGCCGTGGTCGAGGCGGCCTCCCTTCCCCACGCCAGGCTCGGTGCCCACCGCCCCGCGGTGCTGCCGCTTGCGGCGTCCCTGGTCGGGGTCGCCATCGCCCTCCTCGCGCTCATCGCCGACCTGCACCATCCCGGCGGTGAATCGGCGGCGGCGATCGTCCTGCACGTCGCGGGCGGGCTGACCTACGTGCTGGTCGGGGGCGCGGCCTGGTTGCGGCGCCCCCACAACCGGACCGGCGTCCTCATGGTGACGGTCGGCCTCGCCTGGTTCGTCCAGGACCTGGAACATCTCACGGCACCGCTCCCCTACGCGCTGGGGGACTACTTCTTCATCGCCTATTTCGGCCTTCTCGGCCACCTGGTCGTGGCCTTCCCGAGCGGCCGCCTGGAGACCAGGACCGATCGCGTGGTGGTGACCGCCGCCTACCTCTGGGCCCTGGGAGGCAACCTCTTCACCCACGTGCTCTTCGCCCCGGCCGGCAGCACCGAGCTCCTCGTGCTCCACCGTGACGCCACCCAGTACGCGATCTTCGACGCCATCCAGCAGGGCCTCAACGCGACCTTCGCCGTCATCGTGGTCGGACTCGTCGCCGTCCACTACGTCCGCGGGACCCCGCCGGCGCGTCGAGCCCTCGGTCCCGCGGTGTGGGCCAGCGGTCCGATGCTGCTCGCGGCCATCGTGCTGTCACTGCCCGGGCTGGTGGGCTCGACCCCGGTGCTGAGCAGCATCGTGCCGTTCGCGACCCCGGTCGCGCTCGCCTCGCTGCCGGGCGCCTTCGTCCTCGGACTGCTGCTCAGCCGCCTCTCCGTGGCGGACGTCGGCCACCTGGTCGTCGAGCTGGGGGCCTCGCCCCCACAGGAGCGAATCCGCGACGCTCTGGCGGAGACGCTCCACGATCCCTCGCTCGCGGTCGCCTTTCAGGTCCCCGACCGGGAGGGTTGGGTCGATGCGGAAGGGATGCCGATCAACCTCCCCGACGGCCGATCCGCGCGGGCCATCACCGTCCTCGAGCGCGGTGGTGAGGCGGTGGCGGCGCTGATCCACGACCGCTCCCTGGAGAACGACCCCACCCTGGTGGCGGCGGTGGCCGGAGCGGCGGCGCTCGCCATCGAGAACGAACGGCTCCGGGCCGACATCCTGGTCCGGCTGGCCGAGGTGCGGGAGTCGCGCGCCCGCCTTGTGACCGTCGCCGATCAGGAGCGGAGACGCCTGGAGCGCGACCTCCACGACGGGGCCCAGCAGCGGCTGGTCGCCCTGGCGCTCACCCTGAGCCGGGCCGCCGAGCGGCTCAACGACGGCCACGAGGGAACCGGGGAGCTCCTCCATGACGGCGAACGCCAGCTGCAGAAGGCGCTGGAGGAGCTGCGCCGGCTCGCCGCCGGGATCCGGCCGGCCGTCCTCTCCGACGCGGGTCTCGGCGCCGCCCTCGAGTCCCTGGCCGAGAACGCGCCCCTCCCCGTGACGCTGCGCCAGGCGGTCGACCGCCGCCTTCCCGACTCGGTCGAGGCGGCCGCCTACTTCGCCGTCTGCGAGGCCCTGACCAACGCCGCCAAGCACGCCCACGCGACCCAGGTCACCATCACCGCCAGCCTCAAGGACGGGCGACTCGTGGTCGCCGTCAGCGACGACGGTGTCGGCGGTGCGGAGTTTGGCGGGGGAAGCGGCCTGAGCGGGCTGGTGGACAGGATCACCGCCCTGGACGGCGGCCTGACGCTCGACAGCCCGGAAGGGAGCGGAACCCGAGTGGAGTTTGAGCTGCCATGCGCGTGATCCTCGCCGACGATTCGGTGCTGCTGCGCGAGGGATTGGCCCGCATGCTGGTCGAGTCGGGTTTCGAGGTCGTGGCCCAGGTGGGCGACGCGGAGGCCTTGCTCACGACCGTCGACGCCGACCCGCCGGATGTCTGCATCGTCGACATCCGGATGCCGCCAACCAACACCACGGAGGGCCTCCAAGCGGCACTTCACCTGCGTGTGCACCACCCCAAGGTGGCCGTGCTCGTGCTCTCCCAATACGTGGAGACCCGGTATGCGATGGAGCTGCTCGCCCAGGGCGTCGACGGAGTCGGTTACCTGCTCAAGGATCGGGTCGGTGACGTCGCCGAGTTGCTGGCGGCGCTGCGCTCGGTGGTGGCGGGCCGCTCGGTCATCGACCCCACCGTGGTCAGCCGGCTGGTGGGCCGCCGCCGCCAGGCCGACCCGATGGAGACCCTGACCGCTCGGGAGCGCGAGGTGCTGGAGCAGATGGCCGAGGGAAGGTCGAATCGCGCCATCGGAGAGCGGCTCTTCCTCAGCCCCAAGACGGTGGAGGCCCACGTCTCGGCGATCTTCTCCAAGCTCGGCATCGAGGACACCGCGGACGACAACCGCAGGGTGCTCTCGGTGCTCACCTGGCTGCGCGGCGACGGCGGGGAGGCGCAGGCCTAAGAGGTGCGCGCCACGGGGGTGGCAGGCGCGGAGCGAACGCGCTCGGCGAAGAAGGCCAGCGTGCGTTCCCAGGCGTCTGCCGAGGCCACGGGGTCGTGGGCCGGGCCCTGGTCGTTGAAGAACGAATGGCGAGCTCCGGGATAGATCTTGATGTCGTGGACGATCCCGTACATCTCGAGGCGGGCATCGAGCTTGCGCCCGCCCCGGGCGGTGATGTCCCGGCCCGGGTAGCTGCCCACCACGGGGCAGAGGCGGCGCGCCGCACTGAGGGGGCGCGGGTTCATGGCGTAGAAGGGGGCGACCGCGCGCAGCCGGCGGTCCCGGCACCCCCAGGCGATGGCGAGACCGCCTCCCATGCAGAAGCCGATGACCCCGATGCGCGCCCCGTCGACCTCCGGCTGGGCGACCAGGAAGTCCGCGGAGGCCCTCAGGTGGGGGACCGCGAACTGCTCGCGGCCGATCATCGCCTCGCCGATGAGGCGGGCCAAGCAGAACACCCGGCTGCGGTCGTTGAAGAGGTCGACGGCGAGCGCCGCATAGCCCTCCGCCGCGAAGCGCTCGGTGATGTCGCGGATGTTGTCGTTGAGGCCGTACGCCTCGTGGATCACCACCACGCCCGGGTGAGGACCGGGGACGTCGGGGAGCGCAAGGCAACCGCGGAGGCGGGCCTGGCGCGACGGGATGACGACGTCCTGGAGACTCATGGCAGAAGCAGCGGAAGTATGCGCCCGTGTCCGCCGCCCGGTCCTCTGTGGTCTCATGGTCGGCGCTGATGAAGAGGCCGCACCATGGCGACATCGTCCGCTTCGACGAGTGGTCGAGCACTTACGACCGCAGCCCGGGGCAGTACTTCTTCGGGCGGGTCCACCGGCCGGTTGTCGAAGCGGTCTGCTCGGGCCGCGTGCCGCCGCGCCGGGTCGTCGACCTCGGTTGCGGGACGGGGCGCCTGCTGGAAGCGCTCCTCCCCCGCCTGACCGAGGCGGAGCTGATCGGCGTCGATCCCGCCAAGGGGATGATCGCGGTGGCGAGCCGGCGCTTCGCGGCCGAGCCGCGCGTCCGCCTTGCGGTGGGCACGGCCGAGCACCTCCCCCTCGCCGACGCGAGTGCCGAGGTCGTCACCACGACCATGTCCTTCCACCACTGGGACCAGCAGGACGCGGCGCTGCGTGAGGTGGTCCGCGTGCTCGCTCCCGCTGGCCGGCTGCTCCTCGCCGACGTGCTCGGGATCGGCTTCTTCGGCCGCATCCTGCGATCGACGAGGGGGCATCACGAGACTGGCTACCGCGACGCGGCGGAGCTGACGCTCCTGCTGCGCGACGCCGGGTTCAGCGGCTGGCGGCGCCGGCGCCTATTCTGGCCGGGGATACCGATCTACCTGGTGGAGGCCCGGCGCGCGCCCTCCCCCTCCGTCCTGAGGGCGCGTCCTGGCGGGATGTGAGGCCGGGGAGCGCCCGGGCTGCGAGGCGCGGCGTAGGCTGAGGGCTGAGGTCAGGCACGGAGGCACCATGGCGCGGGAGTTCGGCAGCTACGAGGAGTTCTTCCCCTTCCACGTGAGCGTGCACAGCCGTCCGGCCACCCGCTGGCTCCACTTTGCGGCGACGCACCTGGGGGCCGCGGCGGCCGTGGCGGCGCTCGTGAGGCGGCGGCCGGCGGGGCTGCTCGCCCTTCCGCTGATCAGCTATGGGGTGGCCTGGGGCAGCCACCTCGCCATCGAGAAGAACCACCCGGCCACCTTCGGACACCCGCTCTGGAGCCTGCGCGGTGACCTCCGCATGATCGCGATGATGTGGCAGGGGCGGGACGACGAGCTGACCCGCATCGTCCGCGACCAGAACACGATCCTGCTGGACAGGGGCGATCGGACCGCGGACTGACCGGTCGCCGGATCGGCCGGCCGCGCCGGCCGGCACAACGCGGCCTCCGGCTCAGCGCAACGTGGCCGGCTGAGCGGCGGCCGCGGATCAGCGGCCGAGGATCCTGTCGATACGGGACATCTGCGGCGCGGAGAGCGGCCCGAATCGCAGCGCGCCGGCGTTCTCCTCGACCTGGGCCACCGTCTTGAAGCCGGGGATGGGGACGGTCGCCGGGCTGCGCGCCCAGAGCCAGCCCAGGGCCCCCTGAACGAGGGTGCGCCCGCCGGCGGTCAACTCCTCTCGAAGCGCGTCGAGCTTGGCCAGCCAGGCCGGGTTGGCGCTGCCGTCCGCGTTGAAGATGTCCCCCCAGCCCAGCTCCAGCGCCTGGGCCCTCCAGTCGTCGCGCGGGAGCCGCGAGCCGGCCCCGTACTTGCCGCTCAGGAAGCCGGAGGCGAGCGGGCTGCGGATGACCGCCGTCATCCGCCGCTTCTCGCAGAGCTCGATCATCCCGGGCGTCTCCTGGAGCACGTTGCAGGTGAACTGCAGGGCCGAGCAGGTGCCGCGAACGGCCCAGCGCGCGGCCTGCTCCGCGACGTCGCAGCTCCAGCCGAACTCGCGGATGAGGCCGTCCGACTGCAGGCTCTCCAGCGTCTCCACCACCGCATCCGACTCCGCGTCGGTGAGGCTCCCGACGTGGCACTGGTAGAGGTCGATGTCGTCGCGCTGGAGACGTCGCAGCGACCCCTCGCAGGCCCGCCGGATGTAGGCGGGGCTCACGTCGGTGGCGTGTCCCCGCCGGCTGCCGTCGTCGTCGAAGGTGTTGCCGAACTTGGTGGCGATCACCACGTCTTCGAGGTGCCCCTCCAGGGCGCGAGCCACCACCCTCTCGCTGTGTCCCGCACCGTAGACGTCGGCGGTGTCGAAGAAGCGGATGCCGAGGTCGTAGGCGCGGCGGATGCCGCGGACCGACTCGTCGTCGTCCACCTGACCCCAGCCGATGGGCCGCCCGTCCTCGCCGACCGTCGGGCCCCCGATGGCCCAGCAGCCGATCCCCATCGGGCTGAGCCGGATGGGGGAACGTCCCAGCCGCCGGGGCTCCAGCTCGTCCGAGATCTCCAGCTCCATCAGCGTCTCCTCCCCTGAGTGCTACCCCGACTGGGGCGCGAGCTCCCAGCCGCTGTCGTCGCCCTGGCGGCCGTCGCGCACCTCGACTCCGCAGCCGGTGAGGAGGTCGCGGAGGCGGTCGGCGTCGTCGAAGCGGCGCTCCGACCGGAACTGCCGGCGCAGCACGAGGATCGCCTCGACGAAGGGGACGAGCCGCTCCCGGGGATCGGCGTCACCCTCTGCCGCGACCTCGCCGAGCCGGGTGACCATCCGCCGGAGCTGCGCCCTGCCCCGCTCGCGCTCGTCACCCGAGAAGGTCTCGGTCGACCATTCGGCCATGGCGGTCTCGACGGCGAGGATGGCGGCGACCATGCCGTCCGCGTCCCGGCCCTCACGAGCGCGGTCGAATTGATCCTGACGCTCGGCGAGAAGCGCGATGAACGGCTCCTCGCGTTGGGTCGGCTCCGGGGGGCCACCCTCCGTGGTGGGGACGGCCCCGGGGGCGGCGGACGTCGCGGCGACGGCAGTGGCGGTACCGGAGAGCAGGCCCCGCAGCTCGCCGAGAGGGATCTCCGTGCCGGCGGAGAGGGCGGTCTCGATCCCCGCCCGCCGCACCACGGCCCGTCCCCTCCCGCGCACCTCGACCCGCTCGGCGCCGAGGTCGAGGATGAGGGCGGTGTGCTCGTCGACCCCGAGGATGGCCGCACCCTCGGGGAGGAGGGCTTCGAGCTGGGTGAGGCGGGTCTCGCCCATGTAGCAGAAGCGGGTGTCGTGGGTGCCGCCCTCCGCGTTGTCCCAGTGGCTGATCACCGCGGCCGTGATGCCGGCCGCGCCCAGCAGGTCGAGACCCTCCAGCCAGTGCACCGGCTCGCCCACCTTGTAGATCTCGTAGACGGGGAGCGAGACGACCCCGAGGGTGATCGCCGCGGCCGACGCGAGGGTCACGCAGCCGCCCCGCTCCAGCTTCTCGGCGAGGAGTCGCGGGATCTCGGTCCCCCGCCACTCGCGGAGGGTGTAGCTGGGACTCCCCGGACCGGAGAAGAGGTAGTCCGCCTCGTGGATGCGGCTGTACGCGGCTTCCTTCTCGACCTCGGAGGCGGTCTCGGCCCGGCGCAGGCTGGCCAGCGCGAGGGGGTGCACGATGCTGCGCTGGAAGTACTCCTGGGCCTTCGCCACCAGCTCGTCGGCGTTCTCCTGGAAGCCGAAGGGCGTGTCGATGAGCGCGGCACAGGCGCCGTCGCCGCCCACCCGCTCGATGAGCTCGCGGTGGACCGGCGCCATGGTCGGGGCCGTCTCCCCCGAACCCATGATGCAGAGGATGCGAGCGGCCGTCACCTCACCCATCCTACGCATCACGAACGGCCGGTCGGGAGCACGGTGGCCGGTCGCGCAACCCGCCGGTGTGCGGCGGCGTCAGGACTCCCGGGACCCCGCCTCACCCCCGGCACCGGAGTAGCGGCGCTCCATGGCGGCGATGCACCGGATGTTGCCGGCCTGCTCGGAGTCGATGCCGGTGGTGCCGAGGAAGGATTCGACGATCGCCTGGGCGGCGTCCGCGGTGGCGTCGGAGAGGGCGATGGCGAGGACGTTGGCGCCATTCCACCGGCGGGCGGCGGCGGCGGTCTCCGCGTCCTTGCAGAGCGCCGCCCGGACGCCGGGAACCTTGTTGGCGGCGATGCTGACCCCGGTCCCCGTCCAGCAGCAGACGACACCGGCCTCCACCGCCCCCTGGGCCACCAGCCGCGCCACCTGCTCGGCCGCCGCGGGCCACGGCGTGTCGGCGGCATCCACCGCGCCACAGCGGATCACCGAGAAACCGCCCGCCTCCAGCCAGCCGGCGATGGCATCGGAGATCGGATGGCGGGAGTCGCTGCCCACGGCGATCCGGCGAGCGTTCGGCATGGCCACGATGGTACGCGGAGAGAGGGGGCCCGCCCTGGTACATTTCGCCGATCGTGGGAGAGCGGCAGTACCACCTCCAGGTGGAGGACGGCGAGATCGGCAAGTACGTGCTGCTCCCCGGCGACCCCGGGCGGTGCGCGCCGATCGCGGCGCGCCTGGAGGGCGCCCGGGAGGTGGCCGCCAACCGTGAGTTCACCACCTACACGGGAAGCCTGGACGGGGTCACGGTCAGCGTCACCTCCACCGGGATCGGCGGCCCCTCGACGGCCATCGCGGTGGAGGAGCTGGTTCGGGTGGGAGCGCGGACCCTGGTGCGGATCGGGAGCTGCGGTGCGCTCGACCCCGGGCTGCGCTTCGGCGACCTGGTCGTGGTGCAGGCGGCGGCGCGCGGCGACGGCACCCCGGACCACTACGCCCCCGCCGGCTTCCCCGCCGTCGCCGACATCGACGTGGTGCAGGCGCTCCGTGGGGCGGCGGTCGCGGCCGGTCACCGCTTCCGGGTGGGCGTGGTGCTCACCAACGATGCCTTCTACGCGGAGATGGCACCCGAGACCTTCCCGATGGAGGGGATCATCCGGGCACGCTGGGACGCCTGGGCACGTGCCGGATGCATCGCGGCGGAGATGGAGACGGCCACCCTGCTCACCGTCGCCGCGGTGCGCCGGGTACGGGCGGGGGCCGTGCTCGCCGTCATCGACAGCGCCTCCGAGGGTGTCCCCGGTTTGCCGGATCCGGGCCGCCTCCCCATCGACGCCGCCATCGACACCGCGGTGGGCGGACTGCGGCGGCTGATCGCGCTCGACGCGGCCGCCGGTGGGAGTGGGGGCGCAGCGGCGGACCGCTGACGGAGTGCCCCGGAGGGCGGCGGCGCTTTGTCCGTGGGATGTCCGCACCGAGCCCGGACACTGGGGCCGTGGTCGCCGCAGGTTCCAGCTACGACGACCACCCGCCCGGGGACGAGCGGAAGGATGTCGTCCCCATCCTCACGGCCCGCGGCGCCGCCCGGCTCCCACCTCCCCTTGCCGGCTGCGCCCGGGCCGTCTCAGACCTGGATCGGTGAGTAGCCGCCCGCGTCTCATCCCACCAGCCGGGTCAGGCCGAGGATCGTCGCGCCGCCGCCAGCTGCGGTAACGCCTCGTGGCCGACCACCGCTCCCAGCAGCAGGACCGCGCCCAGCCCCTGGACCAGGTTGAGGTGCTGGCCGGCGAGGAGGACGGCGAAGAGGAGTGCCCAGGCCGGCTCCATGGCCATGATCAGGGCGGCGCGGGTGGCGCTCATCTTGGTCTGGGCCCAGGCCTGGAGGGGGAAGGCCAGGGCGCTCGCGAAGACCCCGGTGATGACGACGCCGAACCAGACGACACCGGTCGGGCGGGCGATCGAGGGGACACCGGCCGCCGTGAAGACGACGAAGCAGACGGCCATCTGCAGGAGCGCGAGATCGATGGAGCGGATGCCCGGGCCGCGGTGCGAGAGCAGCACCACCTGGACCGCGAAGGCCACCGCCCCCAGGAGCACGAGCAGGTCGTCCAGCCCCACCTTCACGCTGGGATCGCCTCCCGCGAGGAGCCCGGTCCCGATCAGGGCGACAGCCACGGCCACCGCTGTCCGCGGGGCGATCTTCATCCCGAAGAAGTGGTCGATGACCGGCGTGAAGACGACGAAGAGGCCGGTGATCAGCCCGGCGGTGCCGGGGGCGGTCCCCGTGAGGCCATAGGTCTGGAAGGCGTACCCGGCGGCGAGGGCCAGGCCGATGACGCTCCCCATGAGGAGCGCGCGGCGGCCCGGGAGGCGGCGCGAGATGAGGAGCAGCACCAGCACGGCCAGGCCGAACCGGAGCGCGAGAAAGGGGGCCACCGGGTAGCTGGCGATCGAGTCCTTGACGACGACGAACGTCCATCCCCAGACGGCGGTGACGGCGGTGAGCACGAGGACGTAGAGCACGGCGCAGCGCATGGTGACGGTCCGGCGCGGCGACACGTCGCCGGGCGGCGCCCGGGAGCGATCAGCCGGCCGGTGTCGGTTCCGGGCTTTCCGGTGCCGGTTCCGGGCTTTCCGGTGCCGGTTCCGGGTTGTCCGGTGGTGGGACGGTGGTCACCTCCGGCGCGATCGCGGCCGGCGCGACTCCGTTGGCCGGGAGGTTGCTCCCGTCGATCACGCCGGGGCCTGCGGTGGCGGGAGCCTCCTCCGCAAGGGGCGTCGCCGATGGCAGCCGGCTCAGCTCGTCCAGCCGGTAGCCGACCCCGCGGAGAGTGGTGATCCGGACGCGCGCCGCCACCGGCAGCTTCTGGCGCAGCCACGAGATGTGGACGTCCACGGTGTTGACGCCGCCGGTGAAGCGGGGGCCCCACACCTGGTCGAGCAGCTCGTGGCGCCGGAAGGCACGCCCCGTGGAACGAGCCAGGGCCACCAGCAGGTCGAACTCGCGGGGCCGGAGCTCGAGATCCTCACCCGCCACCTGGGCCCGGCGCCCCGGCGGGTCGAGGAACAGCTCGCCGACCTGGACCGTCTCCAGCTGATGGCGGACGCGGGGCTGCCACCGGCGCAGGAGGGACATGACATGCGCCTCCACCACCGGGTCGGACTCGGCGTTGGCAAGGCAGACGTCGGCACCACAGGTGAGCGCGGCCACCCGGTCGGTCGGCGCCGCATCGGTGACCAGGACCAGCGGCGCCCGGTTGAGCCGGCGCAGCGCCAGGGCGAGAGCGGCCGGGTTTGCCGTATAAGCGAGGACCACGGCCACCTCGGTGGCGTCGAAGCTCGCGGCGGGCCAGCCGGTGGCCCGGCGCACCAGGCATCCGTCCACGGCGAGGCGCTCCTCGAGACCGAGGGCGCGCGCCTCGGGCACGTCGATCAGCAGAACCGTGGGCACTGATGAGCCCTCACACCGATCAGGTCAATAGGTCGAGACGTTGAGGTCCCCGATCTGGCCGGTACCCAGGTAGACGGTGCGCTCGCAGAGATTGGTGACCCGGTCGGCGATCCGCTCCAGGTTGTGGGTCGCCCAGAGCTGGTAGGTGCAGGGCACGACGGTGTCCGGCTCGGCGGTCATGGTGGCGATCATCTCCCCGTAGATGTCGTCGTACAGGCGGTCGATGGCGTCGTCGTCCCCGACCAGCAGGCGGGCACCCTCCACGTCGCGGTCGCGGAGCACCCTGACGCCTGCCGAGAGCATCGCCCGGACCAGGACCCCCAGCTGGAGGACGCTCGCCGGCAGGGAGCGCATCGGCGGGCGGCCCAGCATCAGGGCCACCTTGGCGATCCCCTCCGCGTGGTCGCCGATCCGCTCCAGGTCGGCGATGATATAGAGGACGGCGATGAGGAGGTGGAGCCGGTCCTCACCCAGCCCGGGGGCCAGCTCGGCGGTGACCCGCTCCTCGATCAGGTAGCGGAGCCGGTTGACCTCGAGGTCGGCCTGGATCACCACGTCGGCGCCCTCCAGGTCGGAGTCGGTGAGGGTTCGGAGCGCCTCGGCCAGCTGAGCCTCGACCATGGAGGCGAGCTGCCAGACGTCCGCCAGGACCTGATCCGCTCCGGATCCCGAGGAATCCGCCGCCGTTAAAGACATCTTAATCCTGCGTTTGCCACTCTTTAACCGAGCCCTAACCTTGAAGAGTATGGAGCACCACGTGGACGGCAGCACCGCCAGCTCAATGAGCTCTCAGCGGACCCTCGGCGAGGCGCTCGACGAGGCTCCTCTGAGTCTTTTCCACCTCAAGGCGGCCTTCACCGCCGCCATGGGCTTCTTCACCGACGCCTATGACCTCTTCATCATCGGCGTCGCCCTCGTCCTCATCAAGGGCGAGTGGCACCTCTCCACGGTCCAGACCAGCTTCCTGGGGGGCGCCACCCTCCTCGCCACCCTGGTGGGCGCCCTGGTCTTCGGCCGGGTCGCCGACCTGGTGGGACGCACCCGGGTGTACGGGCTGGTGGCCGGGCTCATGGCCTTCGGCGCCTTCGCCACGGCGCTGGCGCCGAGCTACCTCTGGCTGGTCGCCTTCCGCTTCGTCCTCGGCATCGGGATCGGCGGCGACTACCCGGTGAGCGCGGTCATGGCCAGCGAGTACGCCAACCGAGAGCGCCGCGGGCTGCTGGTCTCGCTGGTCTTCTCGTCCCAGGCGGCGGGGCTGATCATCGGTCCGGTGGTGGCGCTCGCGCTGCTGGCCTCGGGGGTGAACCACGAGGTGGCCTGGCGGCTGATGCTGGGGCTCGGGGCGCTCCCCGCGCTGAGCGTCCTCTACCTGCGGATCAAGACGCCGGAGTCGCCGCGCTACGCCGCCCAGGTCCAGGGCCGCGAGACCGAGGCCCGCGCCGCCATGGAGAAGTACAGCCGAGGCGTGGTGCTGGCAGTCGCGGAGGCCGGCGGGTCGGGGCGCACCAGCCTTCGCACCTTCCTCACCGACCGGAAATCGCTGCTCCTCATCCTGGGCACGGCGGGCTCGTGGTTCCTCCTCGACTACGTCTACTACGGGAACACCATCTCCGCCCCGGTCATCCTTCGGGGGGTGGCGCCAGGGGCCAGCCTGCTCCAGTCGACGGCGTGGACCCTGATGCTCTTTGCCCTCTTCGCAGTCCCGGGATATGCCTGCGCCGTCCTCAACGTCGACCGGGTCGGTCATCGCCGGCTGCAGTGGGTCGGCTTCCTGGCCATGGCGGTCTGTTTCGCGCTGATCGGCTTCATCCCAGGGCTGACCCACGTCATCGTCCCCTTCCTGCTCATCTACGGGATCAGCTACTTCTTCACCGAGTTCGGGCCCAACGTGACCACCTTCCTGATCCCGACCGAGGTGTTCGGGGTCGGGGAGCGGACGACGGGGCACGGCATCGCGGCGGGAGTGGGCAAGCTGGGTGCCTTCCTCGGTGTCTTTCTCTTCCCCGTGCTCAGCTCGGCGCTGGGCCTGGGCGGAGTGCTGATCCTCTGCTCCGGGGTGGGGGTGGCGGGCGCGCTCCTCACCCTGGTGCTCCCGGAGAAGAGCGGCCACAGCCTCGACGCCGCCCACCCGGCTGCGACCTCGGTGCTCGTCACGGAGCCGGCGGTGCAGCTTGCCGCGGAGCCGGCGGAGAAGATCCCCGCAGAGTCGGCGGCGTAGCTCCGACGGGGTCAGGGCGGGCAGCTCCCGGTCGGAGGGCAGGCCGGTCTGCGCCTCAGAACCTGAACCCGGCCGGGCGCTCGCCGGAGGGGCGCAGCGCGCGGAGCGTCCGCAGTTGCGAAGATTCCCCGATGGCCGGTTGGAAGGACCGCGAACCAGGGTGACCGGACTCGAGGCCGGGTTCGTCGCCGGTGCCGGCGTGCTCGCCGGCATCGCCAACACCATCGGCGGGGGCGGCTCGCTGCTCAGCTACCCGGCGCTGCTGGGCGCCGGCCTCAACCCCCTCGCCGCCAACGTCACCAACACGGTCGGGCTCGTCCCGGGCCTGCTGACCGGAAGTCATGGGTACCGCGCCGAGCTGACGGGGCAGGGGCGCCGCATCGGTCGCCTGCTGGTGCCGATGTCGATCGGCGGGGTGATCGGCACGGTCCTGCTGCTCCGGACCTCGCCGGGGGTGTTCACCCGGGTGGTGCCCTGGCTGATCATCCTGGGCTGCCTCGCCCTCCTCTTCCAGCCCCTGCTGGCCCGGCTGATCGGAACGCACACCGGGGAGAGGTCCCTGGTGTTCCGGGGCGGGCTGGTGCTCGGCGGGGTGTACGGCGCCTACTTCGGCGCGGCGCTGGGGGTGATGCTGCTCGCCATCCTCGGTCTCTTCATCCAGGACACCCTGCAGCGGCTCAATGCGGCCAAGGTGGTCTGCACCACCACCGTCAACGCCATCGCGGCCGTGGGCTTCGCCATCTTCGGGCCCGTTCACTGGCTGGACGCGCTGGTGCTCGCCGCGGGCACGGTGGTCGGTGGCGCGCTCGGCGCCATGGCCGGCCGCCGCATCCCGCCGCTCGCCCTCCGCTACGGGGTGGCGGCGGTGGGGATCGGACTGGCGGTGAAGCTGCTGGTCGCGCCCTGAGCCCGATCCCGGCCTTGCGAGAATCGCCCCCATGCTGATCGGGGCCCATGTGGCGGCGCGCGGCGGTATCCACACCGCCGTGGACAACGCGCTGGCGATCGGGGCGGAGGTCATCCAGACCCACCCGACGCCGGCCCAGATGTGGCAGCCGCTCCGCCTCGAGGAGGCGGAGCGCGACCTCTACCTGCGGAAGTACGCGGCATCCGGGCTGCGCGGCCACTACCTGCACGCCGTCTACCTGATCAATCTCGCCTCGCCCAAGGAGGCGCTGGTCCGCTCCTCGGTGACCTCGTTGGTTCACTACATGGAGGTGGCGGCCTCCCTCGACGCGGACGGGGTCGTCTTTCACCCCGGGTCCCACCTGGGGGCGGGCTTCGACACCATGCTCGCCCAGGTGGCGGCGGCGATCCATGAGGTGGTCGAGCGGAGCCCGCCCGGGCGGGCCAGGCTCCTGGTGGAGAACAGCGCCGGATCGGGGGGCTGCGTGGGTCGCAGTTTCGAGGAGGTCGCGCGCATCGTCGAGGCCGCGGCCTCCGATCGCGTCGGGGTCTGCCTCGACACCCAGCACGCCTTCGCGAGCGGCTACGACGTTCGCGACCTGAGCGGGGTGGCACGGACCCTGGATGACTTCGACCGGCTGATCGGCTTCGAGCGGCTGGGCCTGGTCCACGCCAACGACTCGGCGCGGGCGCTGGGCAGCAATGCCGACCGCCACGCCAACATCGGGGAGGGGGAGATCGGTGCAGCCGGCTTCCGGGTCCTCCTCGCCGACCCCCGGATGCGGCGCGTGCCCTGGGTCCTCGAGGTGCCCGGCCCCGAGCGGAAGGGTCCGGACATCCGGCAGGTGAGCCTGTTGCGGGAGCTGGCCGGTCTTCAGCCTTCCGGAGGCGGCGCCTCCGGGGACGGAGCCGGGGGATCGCCGGGCGCGCCCGCCCAGGGCGGGGGCGCGGGGAAGACGCCATTGGGGACCGCGGCGCCGGCTCGGGCGCCTTCCGACAGCAGGGGCACCAGCTGCACCGCCAGGTTGTAGAGGGCGACCACCGCAAGCGCGACGATGGCGAGGATGAAGCCGATGCCAACCGTGACACTGAAGTAGGCGGACATCTGCGCGCTGATGAGGCTGGAGGTTCCCAGGCCGGCGGGGATGCCCGGCAGGCCGGAGCCCGAGACGGAGCCGAGGGCGCGCTGAGAGATCTTGTCGAGGAGCTGAGTGCCCACCTGCCCCTGTTCGACGACCAGCAAGATGATCGCCACTGCCGCGGCAGCGGCCACCGCCAACCCGCGGAAGCCAAAGCGGGTGAGGCTCAGGAGGAGGCCGAGCAGCATGGCCACGAGGGCCACCAGCAGCAGCGGCTGCACGCCGAGCCCAATCTGGTTCGCGTCGGCGCTGGTGGGAAGTGAGCTCGAGCTCCCCTCCTCCTTGGTCAGCGCCGAGCAGCCGCTCGGCTCCGCGCCGGCCACGCTCGGGGCGGATCCCGCCGTCAGATCGAGCCCCGTGTAGGTCGCGAAGTTGTAGTTGTCAAGGCTGTTGAGGCAGCCGGTCAGTCCCGCGGGCTCGGAGACGCTCGCCCCTCCGCCCAGCTCCTGTGAGATGGAGGAGAGCGACCCGAGCTCCGCCGTGGCGGTGGTCGTGTTGCAGGAGACCCCGGCAAAGGGGAGCAGGAAGCAGAGCCCGGCCAGGACGAGGAGTACCGGCGACACGATCCGGGGGGCCGGTTCCTTGACGGCAGCAGCCATCTCTGCGCTCCTCGTGATCGCGGTCGCGAATGGCCGCAATGCTATGCGCTGGTGGAGCCCCCTGTGTGCGGCTCCTCCAACGGCGCCAGGGCGCCCCGCGCCCAGACGAGTCCGGACACGGCGAGCTGGGCCAGCACGCTGAGCAGGAGCAGACCGCCGACGACCCACAGTCCGGCATCCGGCCCGCTGGTGACCGCCGCCGCTCCGTGGCCGAAGTGGCCGGCGAAGGCCTGGGCGAGGTTGGGCGCGTCCACGGCCAGCAGGACGGCGGCGCAGGTGCTGAGCACGCCGCTCGTCAGGCGGTGCCAGCGCGGTCCCCACAGAGTGACCCCCACCGCTCCGAGGATGGCGAGGACGGCCACCAGGACCAGGGGCTGGACGCCCAGGCTGGCCTGGGCGGCGTCCTGGATCCGGGTGAGGCAGGCGGCGTTGACCGACGGAGCCCCACCGGTGGCGAGGGAGAGACCGCTGTAGGAGGCGATGCCACCATTGACACAGGCGGCCGGCAGCGTCCCCAGGCCGGGCAACCGTTTGAGCTCGGCGATGAAGACGGGCGAGAAGGAGATCCTCACCATGTCGAGGACCAGGCTGCCGAGAGCGGACAGCAGGAGCAGCAGCGAGACGAGCCGGAGGGCCGGGTCCCGCCGCCGGTTCAGAGCGGCCATGGCCTGCCACGATAGCGCTCCCGTCGGTCATACTCGGCGGCCGATGGGGTCTTGTCGCAGGGAGGGCTCGATCATCAATCGCCGGGGTCTCGCCGCCGTGGCCGGGCTGGCCGCGCTCATCGCCGGCTGCGGCTACACCGGGCCTTCCGCCGCCACCCTGCTGCAGCGCGCCAAGACGACCTTCGACCAGACCAGCGCCTTCCACATCCAGCTGACCAGCCAGAACGCGGCCGGCACCGGGACCGAGCTGACCGCCGCCGAGGGAGATGCCGTGCGCCCCGACGGGTTCACGGGAACGCTGACCGTCGAGGAGGCGGGATTCCCCCTTCAGATCAAGGTCATCTCCGCCGGGGGCAAGTTCTACGTCCAGCTCCCCTTCAGCGACGACTTCCAGACGGCCAACCCGTCCCAGTACGGGTTCGGAGACCCCGGACGGCTGCTCGATCCCAACACCGGCATCTCCACCCTGCTGACCTCGGCCCAGAAGCCAAGCATCGGCTCCTCGGTGCGGCTCAATGGCGAGTCGCTCCAGCAGGTCGACGCCACCCTCCCCGGCAACCTGCTGGCCTCGCTCCTGGTCGACGCCGACCCCAGCCAGCCCGTCGCCGCCGTCTTCTCCATCGACACCGCCAGCTACCAGGTCCGGGAGGTCGATCTGACCGGCCCCATCTTCGAGGCGAGCCACCAGAGCACGTTCCACCTTGTTCTCGACAACTACGGCGAGAACGTGAGCGTTAGCCCACCGCCCGCGCCCTGACGAGGTGGACGGTCCGATCGATGAGGGGGGGACCGGCCGCGGCGGCGGAATGAGCGGCCGGGGCGGGGACCGTGACGGAGCACCGGCACCGCGCGGCTCGGGCCGGCGGTTGGGCTTCGCGGCCGCCGGCGTCATGCTCGCGGCCGCCGACACCTACGTGGTGGTGCTCGCCCTCCCCTCGATCATGGGCGACATCGGCCTGAGCCTCAATCACCTGGAGGCGGCCACCCCGATCATCAGCGGCTTCCTGCTCGGCTACGTCGCGCTGCTGCCGCTGCTGGGCCGGCTCTCCGACATCCTCGGCCGCGCCCCGGTCTTCGCCGGATGCCTCCTGGTGTTCGCCTTCGGGTCGCTGGTCACGGCGTCGGCCCAGGACCTCACCGGCGCGGTGGTGGGGCGGGCCCTCCAGGGGGTCGGCGGCGGCGGGTTGGTCCCGGTCACCCTCGCCATCGTCGCCGACCTCTGGCCGGCCGGGCGCCGCGGCGTCCCCCTCGGCGTTGTCGGCGGCGTCCAGGAGCTGGGCTCGGTGCTCGGTCCCCTCTATGGGGCCGCCATCCTCACCATCTCGACGTGGAGGCTGATCTTCTGGCTCAATCTGCCCCTCGCCGCCCTTCTCGGCACCGGTTTCCTGCTCGCCCGACCCGCGGCCGGGACGGTGCCGGTCGAACCGACCGGCGCCCTGGCTGACGCCACCCGGCGCGCCCCCGGGCAGCCGCCGGCCACCCGTGCCGCACCCGGGCGATCGACGGACCTCCCCGGGATGCTCCTGCTCGCCGCGGTCATCGTCGCCGGCGGGCTGGCGGTGGCGGCACCCGGCCCGCTCGCCGGGAGCGATGTGTGGGGTGTCCTCTGGGCCTCGCTCATCGGAGGCTCGGCGTGGACCACGCCGCTGGCCCTGGTCGCGCTGCTGGCTGCCGTTCTCTCCCTCGCGTGGGGGTTGTCGGGAGCGGGGGACGCGCCCCGTCTCCTCCACCTGCGGCGCGTCCCCGAGATCTGGGGGCAGGTCGACGGCCCGGGCGGTGCCCTGCTCGCCCTAGTGCTCGCCTTCGTGGTGATCAGCTTCTCCGCCGCCGACCCGAGCCAGGGCCTGGTGGCGCCGGCCGCCGCGGTGCTGCTGCCCGCCGCCCTGGTGGCGGCCATTGCCCTCGCCATCCGCGAGATGAGGGCGCCCGCCGCGCTGGTGCCGCTCCGCCAGCTCCGCGACCCCGCCGCCGCCGGCGCCCTGCTCTGCAACCTGGCGATCGGCGCCGGGCTGATGGCGGCGCTGGTCGACATCCCCATCTTTGCCCGGGCGACCGCCTACGGCTCACAGCTCGGCGCCGCCCTCGTGCTGCTCCGGCTGCTGGCCGCGGTGCCGGTGGGTGCCGTCCTTGGCGGCTTCCTCTGCGAGTGGCTCGGCTACCGAGTGACCACGCTGCTCGGGATGGCCCTGACCACCGCGATGTTTGTCCTGATGGGCGGGTGGACGGCCAGCTCCCTGGGTTCCGGTCTCCGCCTCAGCGACCCGGTGCTGGTGGGCTGCGGCCTCGGCTTCGGGCTCGCCATCGCCCCCATCAACGCGGCCATCCTCGGGGCCGTCGCCGCTGCCCGGCACGGGCTCGCCGCCGCCCTGGTGGTGGTGGCCCGCATGGTCGGGATGCTGGTCGGGATCTCCCTGCTCACCGCGATCGGGTTGCACCGCTACTACCGGGAGGCGGCCACCATCCCGTCGCCCGCCGTCCTCTGCCCCGGGCACCCGCTCAGCTGCGCCACCTACAACGCCCTCTCCCAGCAGGCGCTGCTCGATGAGCTGCGCACCATCTTCCTGGCCGCCGCGGTCTGCACCGCGGCGGCGGGACTCATCGGGGCGGTCATGCTCCGGCGCCACCGGGAGAGCGATCCGGGCGCGATGGCGGCCGCCCTGGGCGCCTGAGAGGAGCGCTCGAGGTCTCCATGGACTCCGGTGGGTTCACCGTCGGCCGGTGGAGCTCAAGCGTGCCGGCCGCGGACTCGGCCCTCGTACCATGCGGTGCATGCCAGCAACCGCCATCGCCCTCGCCGACTTCGACCGGTGTCTCGACGGCTTCACCCTCCTCGTCGAGGGCATACGCCCCGAGCAGTGGCACGGCCCCACCCCGTGCGCCGAGTGGGACGTCCGCCAGCTGCTCGACCACGTGACCTCCGGAAACCGGATGTTCGCCGCTCTCGCCGGCGGTGAGCGCCCCGAGGGGATGAAGGGTCTCCTCCAGCTTCGCGCCCGGGTGGCCCCGAGCCCAGACGAGGATCCGGCGGGGGCCTTCCGCGCCTCCGGGCGGCAGCTCCTCGAGGTCTTCTCCGACCCCGACTTCGCGGACGGCACCTACGCGACGCCCATCGGCGAGCGGAGCGGTGACTTCGTGATCCAGATGCGCATCACGGAGACCCTGATCCACGGCTGGGACCTCGCCCAAGCCACGGGCCAGATCCCGGCCTTCCCGGAGGCCATCGCGGAGCAGACCCTCGCCACCATGCGCCTGACCCTCGCCGACCGTCCCCGCGACCCCCGCGGGTTCGGGACGGAGCAGCCGGTACCCGCGGACGCCCCGGCGATCGATCGCCTCGCCGGATTCGTGGGCCGGTCCGTCTAGTCAGCCACGGGCGTCCGGGCCTCGGTTCGAGACGGCCTGGCCGATCAAGGCAGGCCTGCCCTCGGCCGGCGGCGGCTGACGCCTCTACACTCCAGCCTCATGCTGGCCCGTGTGCGCCCCGTGCCTCCTCGACTCGATCTCCCGCGACTCCTGGAGGTCATCCGGCTCTCCGCCGGCGAGCTGGGGGTCGAGGCCTTTCTGGTGGGGGGATTCGTCCGGGACCGGCTGCTCGGCCGCGAGAGCAAGGACATCGACGTGGTGGTCGTGGGCGCCGACGGGGTGCCCCTCCTGGAGCGGGTGGCGGCGCAGCTCGGCTGGGCGCGACCCGCCGTCTTTGAGCGCTTCGCCACGGCGCAGATCCGCGGGGGGGAGTTCATCGTCGAGGTCGTCCAGGCGCGCGCCGAGCGCTACGACCCGGAGTCCCGCAAGCCGGACGTCCGCCCGGGGAGCCTGGAGGACGACATCGCGCGCCGCGACTTCACCATCAATGCGCTCGTGGAGACCCTCGACGGCCGGGTGCTGGACCTCACCGGCCGCGGGCTGGACGACCTCCAGGACGGCATCCTCCGCACCCCGCTCGACCCCGCCGACACCTTCTCCGAGGACCCGCTGCGGATGTTCCGGGCGGCCAGGTTCGTCGCGCAGCTCGGCTTCCGGCTGGCCGGCGGTCTCGAGGAGGTGATGCGGGCGATGGCCCACCGCGCCTCGATCCTCTCCGGGGAGCGGGTGCGCGACGAGCTCAGCCGCCTGCTGGTCTCCCCGCACCCGCGCGAGGGGCTGGAGGTGCTGCGGAGCAGCGGCCTCCTCGAGGTGTCCCTCGCCGAGCTGCTCCCGATGGTGGGGGTGGAGCAGGGGGGATGGCACCTCTACGACGTCTGGGAGCACAGCGTCCGCGCCGTGGAGCTGGCGCCAGCCGACCTGGTGACCCGGCTCGGCTGCCTCTTCCACGACTCCGGCAAGCCCCCGACCCACGCCGTGGCCGCGGACGGCCGGCACACCTTCTACGACCACCCGCGCGCGGGCGCCCGCATCGCCGCATCGGTGATGACCCGGCTCCGCTTCAGCGGGGAGGAGATCGATCAGGTGGGCACCTTGGTCCTCCACCACATGTGGCCGATCCAGTACCGGCCGGCGGAGGTGGGGGACGGCGCGGTGCGCCGTTTCATCCGCACCGTCGGAGAGCTGCGACCGCGCCTGCTCGACCTGGCGCGAGCCGACACCCGTGCCTCCGCCTACCCGGACGTGGAGGCGATCGACGAGCTGGAGCAGCGGACCGCCCGGCTCGACGCCGGCAGCCAGGTGTCACGGCTGCGACCGCCCCTCGACGGCCGGGTGCTGATGGAGCTGGCCGGCCGCGGACCCGGGCCGTGGGTGGGCAGGGCGCAGAGGGCGCTGCTCGACGCGGTCCTCGACGGCGAGATCCCCGCCGACGACCCGGTCGCGGCGCGCGGGTTCGTGGAGGGCCATCCCGAGCTGCTGCGCGACTGACCCCGCCGCCCGAGGTCCGAGGTGACGCGTGCCGAGTCACGGGGGCTTGCGTTCAGCCGCGGGAGGCCGGGCCGAGCAACTCCTCCAGGAACAGGCGTGTCTTCAGCGGCGGTTCCCGACCGGAGAAGATCTGCTCGAGGAGTTCCAGCGCATCGTCGGTGCGATCGATGCCGGTCTCACGGAGGAGCATCTGGATGTCCTCGTCGTCCTCGCCGATGCGCATCGCCATCAGCTTGAGGGCCAGGAGGTAGCGTGCGGACGCGGTGGTGACCTCGATCCCCTCGATCTCCGGCAGGGGCAGCACGATGGTCGCCCGAGTGAAGTGCTGCTCAGGCACGATCGAAGACCTCCCTCGCAAGGAGCACGCCATGACGGAGGAACGCCGCCGGAGTGTTGGCCAGCACGTAAGCGTGGAACGCCGGCCGCGATGCAACGAACCACCAGGGTTCCACGAAGCGGCCGGGCGCGTTGACCCATGCTGGCACGGGCACGCCGGCCTCCTGGGCGAAGAACTCTCCCAGGCCGGCGAGGGCGGCGTCGAAACGTGGATCACCGGTGGGCGGAGGCTCAGCCGCCAGGAGGACCAGCTTCCCCGGCCGTGAGGACGGCCGGAAATCGTCCGCGAATCCGAAGAGAAGCCGCAGCGCGTCGCTGGCGCGGGAATCGGCCAGGTCGGCGCGGATGACCTGGGCGAGCTCGGCGAGGGAGGCGGCTCCCCTGCGCAGGCGCGGGCGTGCAATCAGCTCCAGATCGTGGTCGGTGGCACGGAGCAACCGACCGAGGGTGGCGAGACCGGGCTTGCGGTCTCCGGATTCATAGGCAGCGACGGCGGACTGCGCGGTCCCCGCCCGGCGAGCCACCTCTGCCTGGGTCAGGGCGGAGGCACGTCGTGCCTCCCGGAGCAGGGTGGCTTCGTCCATGTGAAACAATATATACGAATAGAGATATCGTCTGCCAGGTGCCGTGCCGGAACTCAGAAGATGTCGCCCGACCAGGGAAGCGGGGACCAGGCGAACATCGCCGTGGCACGAGCGGCGGCACCGGGGGTCAGCTCCTCCACCTGGCCGGCGCGATGGAGGCGCTCCACGGGCGCGCCCCCCAGGCAGATCGAGCCGAGGGCGGCGACACCGAGGCTCAGGTCGGGAGAGGCGGAGGAGGAGACGCAGGTGGCCCCCTCGAGGCCCCCCTCGAGGCGGAACCGCCGCGGCGCCGAGCCCTCGGGCTCGTGGACCTCGAGCACCAGCCCATCCTCGCGACCGTAGCGGCGGGCGGCGAGCAGCGCCACAGGGTCGAGCGGGCGCAGCCACATCCCGTCACGCAGGGTCTGGCGCCAGGCCCGATGGTCGGCGAGGAGGTCGGGGACGACAGTGTCGGCGGACCGCCACCACGCCGACACCCGGCTGATCAGGTCGTGCTCCAGGCAGAACCGCCAGAGCGACACCTCGGCCTCGGTGGTCTCGGCCCACAGCTCGTGGACCCGCAGCTCGCCCCGGATCGGGACGGGCTCCCATTCGAGCTTGGTCCGGTAGGCGAGGAAGCCGTCGACGCGACCCGTCCGGTCCCGGTGGAGGGCGAAGCGCAGCGGTTCCAGGCCACCGACCTCGCGATCGGCGTCGCGGTACCGGCGCCGCTCCCAGGCGGCCGTGCGGGCGACCATGCCGTTGCGCCCGGCACAGACCCGCTCCTGGAGTGGCGACAGCTCGGCCAGGGCGTCGGCCGCGCCGGCCACCTCCACCCCACCGGTATCCGCCGGCGGCTCGCGGAAGGCAGCGCGTGCTGTCTCGACCTCGACGGTCGCCACCCGCTCCGCCGGCCCAAAGCCGAAGCGCCCGTAGATGGGCGCCTCACTGGCGCCGAGGCCGGCCACCGGGTCGCCCCGCTCCCGGGCGTCGTCCAGGAGCGCGCCCATCAGCCGGCGCAGGATGCCCCGGCGGCGGTGGGTGGGCAGCACCCCGACCCAGGTGACGCCGGTCATGGGCAGCCGGGATGCGCCGGGCAGGGTGAGCCGGAGGTCGAGCACCGCGGCGACGCCCGCGAGACGGCCCGCCGCCAGCGCCACCCAGGGGCGGACTTCGGAGACGAAGGCGATCTCCTCCGAGAGCCGCTCGGGTGCATACCGCGCGCCGAAGGCGGCCGCGTCCACGTCGACGAAGGCGGCCTCCTCGCCCGGGCGGAGTCGCCGGATCTCCACGTCCATAGCGGGCAATCATCCCCCAGGACCGCCGCTGCCGGGGAGAGGGTGGGCGGCGCGTAGAATCGGTCGGCCATGTTCAGCAGGCTGCGCTGGTTCAAGAACCTCTTCCACGACCTTCCCCGGCAGATCCGGCTCGCCTACTGCCTGGTCCGCGACCCGCGCGTGCCCATCGCCCCCAAGGCGGGCGTCCTCGCCGTGCTCGGCCTCGTCGTCACCCCCGTCATCGACCTGCCCGAGGAGATCCCGCTGGTGGGCGAGCTGGACTCGCTCGCCGTGGCCATGGTCGCCCTCCGGGTCTTCATCGCCGTCTGCCCGCCCGAGGTGGTTGCCGAGCAGGAGCGCCTCATCGCCGAGCGGCGAAGCCGCTTCGACGACGACGTCCGTGCCGGGGAGCGGCTGGCCAGGGTGATCTGGCGGAAGCTGCGGCCTGGGCGTGACGACCAGGCCGGGGCAGTCCGCACCATCGAACTCGAGACAGAGACAGAGACAGAGACAGAGAAGAACGGCGCCGAGGAGGCGCTTGCACGAAGGGGCGAGCTCGCATGAAGGTCTATTTCCTCAAGGAGGTCGCCGGGACGGCCCACGCCGGAGAGGTGAAGGAGGTCGCACCGGGCTTTGCCCGCAACTTCCTGCTCCCTCAGGGACTCGCGGTGGCCGCCGACGACAAGATGGTGGAGCAGATCCGCCAGCGCGAGGAGGCGACCCGCCGCCGCGCCGAGAAGGCGCTGCATGACGCCCGCGAGGTGAGCGCCCGGCTGCGCAAGCTCACCGTCACCATCTACGCCAAGACGGGCGAGGCAGGCCGGCTGTTCGGCTCGGTGACCAACGCCGACATCGCGCAGCAGCTCAAGCGAGAGGCGGGCCTCGAGATCGACAAGCGCAAGATCGCGGTCGACCCGCCGATCAAGTCCCTGGGCCCCCACGAGGTGGAGATCGAGCTCCACCCTGAGGTCACCGAAACCCTCCGGATCGTCGTCGCCGCGAAGTGAGCACACCTCCGCAGGAACTGCGGGGGTCGGCGGCGCTCGGGCCGGCCGTACCGTCGGGGCGCGTCCTGCCTCATGACCTCGATGCCGAACAGGCGGTGCTCGGCTGCCTGCTGATCGACGCCAACGCCATCCTGGCGGTGCGCGACTTCCTGGACCCGGGCGACTTCTACGCGGAGCGCCACGGCCACATCTTCCGCGCCGCGCTGGCGCTCTCCGATCGCGGTGAACCAGTCGACATCCTCACCCTCAAGGTGCAGCTGGAGCGCGACGGCAGCCTGGCACGGAGTGGCGGGATCGAGTACCTGGCCGAGTTGAGCCAGAAGATGCCCACCGCGGCGTCGGTGCCGCATTACGCCCAGATCGTCGTGGACCACTCGATGCGCCGCCGCCTCATCGCCGCGGCCGGGGAGATGGCCCAGCTCGGCTTCGACGCCGGTCAGCGAACCGATGACATCCTCGACACCGCGGAGAGGCGGATCTTCTCCATCGCCGACTCCCGGCGGAGCCTGGAGATCAGCCACATCGCCCAGATGCTCACCGAGACCTGGGAGCTGATGGAGAGCCGGGCCCAGAGCCGGCAGATCGTCCACGGCGTGCCCACCAACTACAGCCGGCTGGATGCGGTGACGCAGGGCCTCCAGCCCGGCGAGCTGATCATCCTGGCGGCCAGGCCGTCCGTCGGAAAGACCTCGTTCGCCCTCAACATCGCCCGCAACGCGGCGGTGCTCGCCGAGCGGCGGGTGGTGATCTTCTCCCTGGAGATGAGCAAGCAGGCGCTGGTGCAGCGTCTCATCTGCAGCGAGGCCAAGGTCGACGCGTACCTGATCAGCACCGGCCAGGCGGACGCGCACGCCTTCGAGCGGATCGCGGGCGCCATGGACCGGCTCTCCCAGGCCAACATCTGGATCGACGACACGCCGGCGCTCCCGATCAGCGAGCTGCGCGCCCGGGCCCGGCGGATGAGGGCGCAGCAGAAGGTCGACCTGGTGGTGGTCGACTATCTCCAGCTGATGCGCGGCGGTCGCCAGGACTCGCGCGTCCAGGAGGTGTCGGAGATCTCGAGCGGGCTCAAGACGATCGCCAAGGAGCTCCACGTCCCGGTCCTCGCCCTCTCCCAGCTCTCCCGCGAGTCGGAGCGCCGTGAGAATCGCAAGCCGCAGCTGAGCGACCTGCGGGACTCCGGCTGCCTCACCGGGGAGAGCCTGGTGTGGCTGGCCGGGGAGTGCCGACCCGTCCCGATTCGCGACCTGGTCGGTCGCCGCGACTTCGAGGTGCTGGCGCTCAACACGGAGACCTGGCGGCTCGAGCCGCGGCGGGCGGTCCGGGCATTCCCTTCCGGGGTCAAACCGGTGTTCCGTCTGCAGCTCCGCTCGGGGCGCACGATCCGGGCCTCGGCCAACCATCAGTTCCTCACCGTGGCGGGGTGGAAGCGTCTCGACGAGCTCGTTCCCGGAACCCACCTGGCCACGCCGCGATGGCTCCCGAGCGGAGACCACGCCACCATGACCGACGACGAGCTCGCCCTTCTCGGTCATCTGATCGGCGACGGCTGCACCCTGTCCCGGCATGTCCTCCAGTACACGACCAAGGATCGCGAGCTGGCGGAGCTGGTGGCCGGCCTGGCCACCCGAGTGTTCGGAAATGAGGTGGTCCCGAGGATCAATCCCGAGCGGAGCTGGTATCAGGTCTACCTCAGCTCAGCCGAGCGGCTGACCCACGGGCGCCGCAACCCCGTCGCCGCCTGGCTGGACAGGCTCGGAGCCTTCGGGCTGCGCTCCTACGAGAAGCGGGTGCCGGATGCAGTGTTCTCACAGACGATGAGTGGCATCGGGGTGTTCCTGCGCCACCTCTGGGCGACCGACGGCTGCATCCACATGCCCGAATCGATGGATCAAGTCCCCGGCGTGCATTACGCGACCAGCAGCCGAGCTCTGGGCTACGGGGTTCGCTCGCTGCTCCTCCAGCTCAACATCGCTTCCCACATCCGCAGGGTCAGCCAGAGTGGCAAGGGCCGCGACCAATACCACGTCGAAATCTCGCGCGGGGATGATCTGCTCCGATTCATGGCCCTGGTGGGAGGCCTGCGCCCCGGCGCCGACGACCACATCGCCCGGATCGACGACCGCCTCGACCGCACGGAGAGGAACCCGAACCGCGACGTCGTCCCGGCGGCCGCCTGGAGAGCGGTGGGGCTCCCGGCGATGAGGTCTGCCGGCACGAGTCAGCGGGACCTTCAGACGGCGCTCGGGACTCCCTACCACGGCACCGCCCTGCTGACCCACGGGCTGAGCAGGGCCCGTGCCGCTCAGGTGGCCACCGTGGTCGAGAGCGAGCAGCTGTTCAGACTGTCCAAGAGCGACGTGTACTGGGATGCCGTCTCGACAGTCGAGGCTGACGGCACCGAGGACGTGTTTGACATCACCGTGGGTGGCGTGCATAACTTCATAGTAGAGGACATAGTCGTCCATAACTCAATCGAGCAGGACGCGGACGTGGTGCTGTTCCTCTACCGTCCGGGGATGCACAAGGACGACATCGACAAATCGGTGACCGAGCTGCTGGTGGAGAAGAACCGGAACGGACCGACCACCAAGATCGACCTCCACTTCCAGGCCAATCAGATGCTCTTCTACGAGCCGGCTCGGGAGTAGGGGAAGGGCAAACCGCGCACCGACGGGCCCACCGCGGTCGCCGGACTGCAGAGTCCGGCCGGCTGGAAGCCCAAACCTCTCACCCCACCGTCACAGCCATTCGCTCCGGGCGCGTGTACACTCGGCGGGGCAATGACCGGCCAACTCGCCGACTTCCTCGCCGCCCACTCCGAGCGCGTTGCCGAGATCTGGGCTCAGCTCCAGGGGAGCGCGCCCGAGCAGCGGACCGGTGGTGGCACCCGGGGCCCGCGCCAGTTCCTGAGCGCCGCCCTGGTGGCCCTTTCCGCGGACGACCTGGGGCCGCTGATGGCCTTCAACGAGATCGACTCCGACCGGGCGTTCGAGCTGGACCAGCACCTGGAGAAGGCTCTCCTCCACCTCGCCGCGCTCCGGCCGGCAACGGCCAAGGCGGCGATCGAGGCGGGACTCGATGCGGAGTCCCAGCTCTCCCTCGCCCTGGACGCCGCCGAGGACCTGGCCATGGTCGCCACCCGGCTGAGCGTGACGGTGGCCCGGCGGCTCTCCCAGCAGATCTCGGCGATGACCACGGCGAGCAGCGCCCGGGGAACGTCGCTCTCCATCACCATGCACGAGCTGCGCCGGCCGCTCACCATCCTCAACAGCTACGGCCAGCTGCTCTCGACCGGGATGCTCGGTCCGATGCCGGACACCGCGACGGTGGCCATTGACGGGATCACGGCGAGCACCGAGATGATGGTGCGGATGGTGAATGCCCTCGCCGAGCTCTCCCGGCTGGAGGACCCCGAGGACAAGCTGACCATCGAGCCCATGGGCCTCAGCGACCTGGTCGCCGGAGCCACCGAGACGGTGACGATGGAGTCCAAGCTCCGGGACTGCACGGTGGCCCAGGACGTGGCGCCGGACGTCACCTTCCGGGGCGATCGCCGGCGGCTGATGCTCGCCCTTACCAACATCCTGGGCAACGCCGTCAAGCACGCCCCCAACGGCTCGACGGTCACGATCCGGGGCTGGGAGCAGGACGACAAGATCCACATCGCGGTCCGCGACCAGGGTCCGGGCTTCGCCCCCGAGGAAGCTGACAGGCTCTTCGAGAAGTACTACCGCTCGGTGGCGGAGCGTCACCGCAAGGTTCCGGGCAGTGGCTTTGGCCTCTACATTGTCAAGACCGTGGCAGAGCGCCACGGCGGTAGCGTACGCGCCCGATCGGAGTTGGGCAGGGGAGCGGAGTTCGAGATGATCGTCCCCGCGGGCGAGCGGCGTTGATGGCCGGGAGCGGCTCCCCCGCCTCCCGGCGCGAGCGCGACTCGATGGGTGAGATGGAGGTCCCGGCCGGCGCCTACTACGGCGCCAGCACCATGCGGGCCAAGTTCAACTTCCCGATCAGCCCGCTGCGCCTCCCCCGCGACTTCATCCGGGCCCTCGGTCTGATCAAGGGGCAGGCCGCGCTCGTCAACACCGAGCTGGGGCTGCTCGACCGCCGCCTGAGCGAGGCGATCGCGCGGGCCGCGGAGGAGGTGGCGGACGGCAGGTTCGACGCCGAGTTCGTGGTCGACGTCTTCCAGACCGGCAGCGGCACCTCCACCAACATGAATGCCAACGAGGTGATCGGCAACCGGGCGATCGAGCTGCTGGGAGGCACCCTGGGAACCCGCACCCCGGTCCACCCCAACGACCACGTCAACCTCTGCCAGTCGTCCAACGACGTCATCCCCACCGCGATCCACGTCGCCGGAGCGGTCACACTGTCGCGCGACCTCCTCCCCGCCCTCGAGATCCTGGAGGCCTCGCTCCGCACCAAGAGCCGGGAGCTCTGGCCGATCGTCAAGACCGGCCGCACCCACCTCCAGGACGCCACCCCGATCCGGCTGGGCCAGGAGTTCCTCGGCTGGGCGGGACAGGTGGAGCGCGCCGGGCGCCGCTGCCGCCAGGCACTCGACGAGCTCTGCGAGCTCGCCCTGGGGGGGACCGCGGTCGGCACCGGGGTCAACTCCCATCCCGAGTTCGCCGGACGGGTCATCGCCGGGCTCGCCGCGAGTTGTGGCCTCCCCTTCCGGGAGTCCGACAACCACTTCCAGGCCCAGGGGACCCTGGACGGCGTCGTCGCCGCCCATGGCGCCCTGCGCAGCGTCGCCGTCTCCCTCTACGTGATCGCCGCCGACATTCGCCTGCTCGCCTGCGGTCCCCGAGCCGGGATCGCCGAGATCGCCCTTCCAGAGGTGCAGCCCGGGTCGTCGATCATGCCGGGAAAGGTCAACCCGGTCATCGCCGAGTCGCTCACCATGGTGGCCGCACAGGTGGTGGGCAACGACGCCACCATCGCCTTCGCCGGCGCGGCCGGCTCCCTGCTCGAGCTCAACGTGATGATGCCGGTGGCCGCCTACGATCTCCTGGAGTCGATCGCCATCCTGGCCACCGGGGCCGCCAACTTCGCCACCCAGACAGTGGACGGCATCACGTCAACCGGGAACGGCCCCCGGTTGGTGGAGCGGGGCCTCATGACCTGCACCGGGCTCGCTCCCCGGATCGGCTACGACAGCGCCGCCCGCATCGCCAAGGAGGCGTTCTCCAGCGGTCGCACGGTACGCGAGGTCGCTCGCGAGCAGACGGCCCTCACCGAGGAGGAGCTGGACGAGTTGCTCGACCCGGAGGCGATGACGGAGCCGTCCACGGGCCGGATCGGAGCCGGAGGGTAACCGGCCGCGGCGGCGCGGCTCCCTTCAGTCAGGACACCACGCGGGCACGCCAGGGGTCAGGCTCGGCCGCCTCGCGGGGCGGCGCCACCCGGCCGGGCCAGGTCGGCCTGGATCTGGGCCTCCAGCTCCGGGCGGTCCCAGAGGAGGACGCCGGACGCGGCTGCCGACGCGCGAGCCTCGTCGTTGAACGTCGAGGTGCTGACCACCATGCCACCGATCTGCGAGCAGCCGAGCCGGCCGAGGGTGCCGGTGTGGTACTCGATCGCGGCGACGACGGCCCGGATGACCTCCGGCCCGAGCGCGGCGTTCCAGCGCCTGACCTGGACGACCACACCCTGCTGACCCCTGCAGATGAGGAGGACAGAGGCCACGTCGCCGCGGCTCGGCACCGGCCACACCGTGTACCCACGGCGGCCAAAAAGCCCGGTCAGGTGCCGCTCGATCTCGTCGCCCGTCATGACGGTGAGGTTCGGGGCCCACCGCGGGGCAGGCGGGATGCGGGCCGCCGGGGCGCCCGGCTCGCTCGGATCCCCGGGCGGGGTGTCGACTGGCCGGCTCCGGCGCCACCTGCCGAATGGCGAGGCGCGGGAGATGCCCTGACCGTCCCGACCGATCTGCACGTCAGTGACTCCGGATGACCACCTCCAGCCCGGGGCTGGACGGCACAGCTACCGCATCACGATAGGCCGGTCCCCATCTTGCGCTGCTACAACGGCGTGACAGAACCGCCGCGCCGATGAACGGGTGGGTTCAATCCCGCGAGACGGCGCAGGTCCCGCAGAGTCCGGGGAGGAGGAGGGGGTGATGGCCGAGCACGAACCCCGTCTCGCGGCGCAGGCGGGAGGCGAGCGCGTGGACGGCCGGGACGCTCACATCTTCAGTGGCGCCGCAGCGCGTGCAGACGGCATGGTGGTGGGCCACCTCCTGGATCTCGAAGCGGGAGACTCCGTCTCCGAGCCGCACCTGCTCCAGCAGCCCGGCCTTGGTGAGATCCGCCAGCACCCGGTACACGGTGGAGCGGTCCATCTCGCCGCTCCCCTGCCGGAGCTTCAGCCAGACGTCGTCGGCGCTCAGATGGGCGCCCCCGGTACGTGCGACGACGGAGAGGACGGCGAGGCGCTGGAGCGTGGCCCGGAGCCCCGCAGCGCGGATCGTCTCCCGGGTCGCCGCGTCGCCGTTTCGCGGCGCCTTCGAGGTGGGCGACCTCATCGGCGCAGTGTACCCGCCCCATCGGGGCAAGCCGGGGGCATCCCGGGCGCGCGGTGCTGCGGCCCCCACAGTGCAAACTAGAGGGCGCCCACACCCCAGGAGATTCGACGTGTCTGAACACGTGCGCGCCACTCTCCCCGACCGGACCGAGCACGCCACCCTCGACCTGCCCACCCGGGAAAAGCTGATCGTCATGGTGGCGGTCCTCCTCGGCCTGTTCCTCGGCGCCCTGGACCAGACCATCGTCAGCGTCGCCCTGCCCCGAATCGTCAGCGACCTCGGGGGCAGTGACCTCTACACCTGGGTGGTCATCGCCTACCTGCTCACCAGCACGCTGACGATCCCCATCTACGGCAAGCTGGGCGACGTCTTCGGAAGGCAGCGGATGCTGATCATCGGGATCCTCATCTTCCTGGCAGGTTCTGCCCTCTCCGGGCTCTCCCAGAGCATTGGCGAGCTGATCGTCTTCCGGGGCCTGCAGGGATGCGGGGCCGGGGCGCTCTTCCCCATCTCCCTGGCCGTGGTCGGCGACCTCTTCACTCCCCGCGAGCGGGGCCGGTACCAGGGGCTGTTCGGCGCCGTCTTTGGCCTGAGCTTCATCGTCGGCCCCTTCCTGGGCGGGGTCATCACCGACGACATCAGCTGGCACTGGATCTTCTACGTCAACGTGCCGGTCGGGATCGTGGCCCTCTACGCGATCAGCACGCGCCTGCCCAACCTGAGGACGACGGCGGCCCGTCTGAGCGACCTCGACTTCTCCGGCATCGCCATCTTCACGGTCGGGGTGGTGCCCATCCTCATCGGCCTCACCTTCAAGGGACTGACCGACGCGAGCGGCAACCTCTACGGATGGACCGCCTGGCAGGTCGGTGGGCTGATCCTGGTCGGGCTGGCGATCATGGCGGCGTTCATCGTCAACGAGGCACGCGTCCGCCATCCGATCATCCCCCTCGACCTCTTCTCCACCCGGACACTGGCCGCCACCAACGTCGCCGTCTTCATGGTCTCGTCGTGCATGTTCGCGGCGGTCATCTTCATCCCCCTCTACTACCAGGTGGTCAAGGGGGTGAGCGCCACCGCGTCCGGGTACTCGATGTGGCCGCTCCTCGTGGGACTCATCGCCACGAGCGTCGGCGCCGGCTTCTACCTGACCCGGACGGGCCGGTACAAGGTGCTGCTCCTGATCGGGCTCGGCGTCCTGATCCTCGGCAGCTTCCTGATGACCCACCTGAGCCCAAGCACCGCGACCCCCACCCTCTGGCTCTGGCTGGCGCTCACCGGCCTCGGGATCGGTCCCTCGATGTCGGTCTTCACGGTGGTGATTCAGAACGCGGCGCCGCGGGAGCGGCTGGGCACGGCGACCAGCACCCTCACCTTCCTCCGCCAGATCGGTGGCATGGTCGGGCTGGCGATCGCCGGCACCGTCTTCAGCCAGGGGCTCTCCAGCCAGCTGCCCAAGCAGCTGAGCGCCGCCCACCTGCCGAGCCAGCTGACCACCCACTTCTCGGGTTCCGGCGCCTTCTCCGAGAACAACATCGCGTCGGTGGGCAACCTGGGGCAGACCATCCTCCAGGCGGTGCCGGCCGCGGCCCGGGCCGAGGTCCGCCCCTACCTCAACCAGATTGTCAACGCCCTCCACAACGCGATGTCCCTGGCGCTCGGCGGCGTCTTCTGGGTGGCGCTCGCCGGGGCGGTCCTCGGCTTCCTGGCCACCCTGGTGATGCGCGAGCTCCCGCTGCGGGGCAGCGGCCGGCAGGCCGGGGAAGAGGAGCGCGAGGCGGCGGAGGCTGAGCCGGAGATGGTCGCGACGGTGTGATCCGTCCGGACCCGGCGGTGCGACGCGGCCCCGGTGGCGGGCCAGAGGGCTCGGGGCGGATGCGCTCGCGGCGACCGGACGCTCAACCGGGAACCAGCCCGAGTGCTTCCTCGATGCTCTCCGCGACCGCGGAAGGCCGCCACCTCGGCTCCACCCAGTGGCGGCCCCTCCGGAGCCAGATCCCGGGGATGCCCATCTCCACGGCGGCCGCGATGTCGGCCTCGGGGTTGTCGCCGATCAGCCACGCCCGCCCGATGTCGCCGCCGGCGATCCGGGCCGCCTCCCGGAAGATGCGAAGGTCCGGCTTGCTCACCCCGATCTCGTCGGAGATGACCACGGCGTCGACCACGGGGAGCAGCCCGCACCCCTCCACCTTTGCCCGCTGGGACGGGGGGCCGTTGGTGACCACGGCGACCCGCCACCCGCTGCGCCGCAGGCCGGCGAGGCGCGTGGCGACCGCCGGACTGATCGCGGGCACGAAGCGCGGGTACTCACGGCGATAGCGGCGGATGAGGTTCGCCACCGAGTCGTCGAGACCCCATCGGGAGCGGATCTCCTCGAAGATCGGCTCGCGGGGACGCATCCCGTCGTGGTCAATGCTGACCAGCCACGCCACCTCGTCGGGGCCGCGGCCGAGCGCCCCTGCAAAGTGCTCGGCTCAGGCTCGGTAGCCGGCCGCCCGGTCGATCAGGGTGTTGTCGAGGTCGCAGAAGAGGATGGGGGGAAGCACGACCCGGTGATTATGGATGGGGGCACGCCGGCCTTCGCCGCGGCGGTCTCCGCGCGTAGCCTCAATGGCGATCCCACCCCGGGAGAGCCCTCGACCGGGGTGGCGACCGGCTGCGCGGGCCCCGGAACCCGGACCCGAGGCACGAGCAGGAGACCATGAGCACCCGGACCTCGCTGATCGGTATCGGTCGCGACCATTCCCGCTACAAGTGGGTGGCGCTCTCCAACACCACCCTCGCTCCTGCAAGCCAGATTCGTAGCCCGGCCAGTTGCTCGTCGTGGTGAACGGGCGAGCCTGAGTACCGTTCGGTCGCCGCGATCACCACGGAGGATCCATCCGTCAGCAGAACGCGGATGGCTCGCCCCTGATACTTGAATCGAGCCCCACCGAGTCGGAAGCCTGCCACCGACTCGCGAGGGATCGTTCGCGTCGAGGCGAAATCGCGCACGATGAGCGCGCCTCTCGTGCTCCGGACCCCGACCCTGCTCCAGCGCCAGGCCACCGCCGCGAAGAGCCCCGCCGCGACCACAGAGATCAGCAGCACCGCGAGAGCGCCGTGCATGGCGGCCTCGATCGCGGAGAGGACGGCCCCGAGTGCGAGGACGGAAAACCATCCGACGGAGAAGGTCCGAAAGGGCTGAGGTATCCGGAAGTCGATTTCAGCGTCCAAGGCGGTGAATAGTAGGAGGACGCTGACATCCTGGCGTCGGCCACGGTGGGGGTGGGCTTGCCGAACCTCGGGGGGCACCCCTTGGCCCGCCCCGGCTGGTCGCTCAGCACCGGGCGGCGCTCGCGGTGGCGTCAGCGGCTTTCGCCCGGGCAAAGGCGGACGGGGTGGGACATGAGCCCTTCACCTGCGTTCCGTCATCCCTCGGCCGGGGCCGGATTCGCCGCGCACCAGGCCGCCCGGGGGTGGGTCTGGGCTCGGCCGAGTATTGTTGACGAATCAACCAGTTGGTTTATAGTCGGAAAGGTGGCTGAACCGATCGACGCCCGAGAGCGTCGCGAACTCTGTGACCTCCTTATCGAACTCGGCCCCGATGCACCGACGCTGTGTGAGGGGTGGACGACCTCCGACCTGGCCGCCCACCTGGTTCTCAGAGAGCATTTCCATCGCTGGCCGGACGAGCGCCGGGCAGTAGAGAAGGCGAGGGGATGGACAGAGTTGGTAGCCCGGCTGCGAGCGGGGGCGCCCTTGATCCCCTGGCGGGTTCCTGGCATCCGCACCATGTTCAACGGATTCGAGTACTTCGTCCATCACGAGGACGCGCGCCGAGCCAACGGCATGGGGCCGCGTACGGATCGTCCGGATCTAGATGAGCTGTCATGGCGAATGAGCGGGTTCATCACCCGCCGCGCTGCACGCAAGACGCGGCCTTTCGGTCTCCAGCTGGTCCGCGACGATGGCAAACGTCGACTATTCGGATCTGAACCTGCAGCAGTCCTGTCAGGCCACGCCACCGAACTTGCGCTTTATCTGGCCGGTCGTCGCTCCGCGGCCGAGGTCGCTCTGAGCGGTCCCGACGACGCGGTCGCTGCGGTCGAGGCCGCACACATGAGGTTGTAGCTAAGAGCAAGATGCGTATTGACTTCTTATTCGATCCGATGTGCCCTGCCAGGCCAACGAACTGGTGATCGCCTGATAGGTGTCGGCCACGACCCCGGCCGTTTGCCCGGCGCGGTGTCACTTCGTCTTCGCGCCCGTAGAGACGATCTCGGCCTGCCCAGCCCGACGGCAAGGCCCTGTTCAGCTCCTGCTAGGGTGACGCGGATCACGACTGGAGGACATGGCCATGGCTGACGGAGTCTTCGATGCGGTGCGGACGGTGCTCGCCATCCGCGAGTACCGGGACAGGAAGGTGGGCGACGACCTCATCGACCGCATCGTCGAGGCGGGGCGCCTGACGGCGAGCTCGATGAACCTGCAGCCGTGGCACTTCGTCGTGGTTCGGGACCGCGATCATCTGCGCGAGTTGGGGACACTCGTGGCGAGCGGCCCGTACATCGCGCAGGCGTCATTCGCCGTCGTGGCGGCGTACGAGACGGACAGCATCTTCGGCGTCTCCGATCTCAGCCGCGCGATCCAGTCGATGGTGCTCACAGCGTGGGATGAGGGGGTGGGATCCAATTGGACCGGGTTTGGAGGCCTCGACGCCGTGCGGAAGCACGTCGGCTTGGGGGACGGTTACACGGTCCTCGCCGTGGTCCCCTTCGGCTACCCGGCGAAGGCAGTCGGCCTGGGGAGGAAGAACCGCAAGCCGCTGGGCGAGGTGGCCTCCGCGGAACAGGCCGGGACCGCTTTCGAGTAGGACCACCGTCCTCCGCGGACTTCCGGTGTCCTGGGGCTTCCTGTGGGCATGCTGACGGCCATCGCTGCTACAGAAGAGAAGCTCGGGCTGCCCACATTCGCGCCGGCGTGGCCGGCCGAGGGACCCGCCTCGCACGGTCCAGCCTTCCGACATCACAATCGCAGGATGCGATTCGGCCTCGATGTCGCCCAGCAGCGTTTGGAGTGGCCGGAGATCCTGGAGCGCGTGCGGCTCGCCGAGCACCTCGGCTTCGACGGCGTCTGGGGCTTCGACCACTTCGAGCCGATGTATGGAGAGGGCCCAGGCAACTGCTTCGAGGGGATGACCACCCTCGCAGCCCTAGCCACGGCCACCTCTCGGGTGCGGCTGGGGCTGCTGGTCACGGGCGTGACCTATCGGCATCCGTCGGTGCTGACAGCAGAGGCCATCACCATCGACCACGCTTCCAACGGCAGACTTGAGCTGGCCCTGGGCGCTGCGTGGTACGGCGACGAACACCGCGAGCTCGGGGTCCCCTTTCCACCGATCTCAGAACGGATCGATCGCCTTGAGGATACCGTCGAGATCTTCCGCCGCTTGACCACCGGTGAGCGAGTGTCATACGCGGGCCGCACCATCTCGCTCGCCGACGCCCAGATGCGACCGTTGCCCGTCCAGAGGCCGCATCCTCCAATCTGGATCGGGGCCTCCGGTGAAGCCCGGATGCTGCCGCTGGCCGGCCGGGTCGCCGACGCGTGGCATTGCTTCGGCGACGCGAGCGTGCTCCGCCGCAAGTGGGAGATCGTGGCCGAGGCGGCGCGGCGCGCAGACCGTGACCCTAGCCGAATCACCCGCGCTGGCTCGGTCTCAATCAGTGGTGATCTCGAGGTGGCGCGGACGGAGGTTAAGGCGCAGCGTGACGCCGGCACGAGTTACTTGATCTGCGGCTGGCCGAACGAGGGAGCGGCGCGGGTGAAGGAGTTCGCCCGAGCGATGGCAGTAGGCGAGTGAGGTTCCGACCTCAGCCCGCGCCGCCCGCAGGTGCCGCGTTCCAGGCATCAATGCTCGTGCGCCTATAGAGAGAAGCACGGCTTGCCCAGCCCCACCAGCTTCGAGCTCCCGATCGGGCCATCCAGGAGGCGCGCGAAAGAGTTGCGCGCCGCCGTCCGCAACGCCGGCTTCGAACTCCCGCAGCGGCGGGTGACGGTCAACCTCGCTCCGCGACCAGTTGGCGCACCATCGGGGCCAACGTGGCGTACGTGTGGCCCGCCGCGTTGGCCGAGGACGCCCTGCTCAGTGACCCGGTGCCCGGTACTCGACGGTCTTATTGAACAGCGGTGTCGATCTCTTCGGGCGCTGCAGCGAATCAGCGATTCAGGACACTAGAAGGCATTTCCACAAGTCTTGACAGGACCTCAGTCGTAGACGGTGAGGATGTCCTCGGCGTCGTGCTCCAGGCTGTGCCGGAAAGAGAGGCGAACTCCCCTAGGTCACGCGCCGCCACCGACGCCCAGGCGAGTGAGCACCTCCGGCCACGGGGTCCCGGGCTGATGCGCGCACCTCGGGCAGAGGATCGCCATGTGGGTCCGCTCACCCATTAGCCCAACGGACGCTGCGGGCGGATTGTCGATCTCTGTCAGATGGTCCATGCACAAGCCCATCCCGCAGACGGCGCACACAGCCACCGCTTCCTTTTCGGTGCCGGCCTTAGCGTCAAGGTAGCAATTCACCGCTATCCACCTCACCTACGGACCGTGGGCGACAACCGGTTGACACGGCCCAACTGGAACCCGAACGGCGCGAAGCGCTCAACCTTAGCACCCGCCCGCCACTCCTCTAACGTGATAACTCAAGTAAAGCACTGGATGGTTGGCTTATCAAGGGCGGATGTGCGTAATGCGATGGGGTCCATCGACCACGAACTGCACATTTCGCTATGTTCAAACCGATCGACGCAAGGGATACCCTGCGTGGCGACCATCCCGCAGTGGAGGTTCCATTGGTCGTACTGAGAAACTGCTCGACGGCGTTGAGGTCGGAGGTGGGGAAGTTGTCGGCGAGGGTGATGGTGATCGCGTTATGGGCCGGATCCTGGTAGGAGCACACGACGTCCGGCAGCGACAATCCGGCGATCTGCCAGATGGGCCCGCCGGTCTGGGTGGGCGCGCCGAAGCTGTCCTGGAAGTCGGTGCTCACCCCTGTGTTGGAGGGGCAGGAGAGGCTGATGGGGGCGATGGTGGGTGTCGCCGTCGGTGGGGGCGTTGGTGTCGGCGTCGGCATGGCCGTGGCCATCGCCCCGAGGACCTGTGCACTGTTCGTGATCAGGTCTGCGCACTATTCGTGATCACCCACATCGTGTGGAGAGCACTCACCCATTCCGGCGCAGCCCGGCGGCCATCGCATCGGGGATTCCCCTCGAAAACCCCAGAGAGCCGCGGGCGAGAAAGGTCGGACCTCGCCGCCCGAGAGGCCCGCTAAGGAGGCGGGGGGAGGCCGCCTCCTAGCGGACTGTCTCGGCTATCGGCCGACCCCAGCCGGCTGCCTGCCCAGTGGAAGGGCGGCAGCACGAGAGACGGGGTGCAGCAGCAGGACCAGGGCCGCAAGCGGCACCAGGAAGAGCGGGATGAAGGGGAGGACGGGGGCGAAGAAGCCGGGAACGGCAACGCCGCCGTGCTCGGCGGAGACCAGCGCCCCGCCGGGCCCCCACACCGCCTCATAGGTGACGGCGGCGGCCGCCAGGATCACTGCCGCCTGGAGCGCGACCGCCACGCAGTACGCCCACACGCGCTGCCCGAGCTTGATGCTGACCCCCACCCAGAACGCGACCGCGCCCCCGACCAGGAGAAGCCAGAGCAGCAGGGCACCTCCGGAGAGGGTCCAGTCTTCGATCGGGGAGCTGCCGGCGCCGGCGATTGCCATGCCGACCAGGAGACCCCCGCCGGCGGGGACGAGGTAGGCCTCGAGCCGCAGCAGGCGACGCGCCAGTGCGAGCTGGCGAGGATCGGACTCTGCCGGCACCCTCCACATGGACACCCCCTGCTCGGGGCACCGGTATGCGCCACGCTCTGACACGGACATCGCGCCCCGATTAGACCCGCCCCGCGGAGCCCTGTAATCAGGGTTTTCCCTCGATCTTCGAGGGGCTTTCCCGGAGAGCTGGCTGTAGCGCCCAAGACCCTGTTGACAAGGGAGAGCCATCGCCCGGACTCCCCTTCGTCGGCGTGGTGGCGGCCTCATTGACCCTGACCGCGGTGGTGTACGCGCCGGTCGGGATCACCCAGCTGGCCGGTGGCCATCCCACCGCCCGAGAACCGGGAAGCGCCCCCGGATCAGGCCCTCATCGGTTCGCCGTCGGAGGTGCGGGTTCGCTCAGGAGGGCGGTCGCCGCCGCGGCGGCGACCGCGTGGACCGCGGCGAGGCCGGCGTTCGAGGTGCGGGCCGCGGCCAGCACCGACTCGAACTCGGGCATGGCCCCGACGACCTCCCCACCCAGGAGCTTCAGCTTCACCTCCACCGGGCCGTACCGGGTGTCGACCGTCGTCTGGCGCCGCTCCGCCTCGTACCTGCGCACGTCGTGGACGCGCACCCCCAGCGTGGTGGTCTCGCGCAGCAGGATGTCGGCCAGCGCTGCCTCCGCGGGGGCGCGGCCGATGACGGTCACCAGCCACCCGGCGCGGCCCTTCTTCATCAGTTGTGGAGACACTTGGACGTCGAGCGCCCCAGCGGCGAAGAGCAGCTGGCTGACGGGAGCGAGGAGCTGAGGGCTCATGTCGTCGAGGTTCGTCTCCAGGACGATCCGGCCCTCGGTGGTGGCGGGCGTCGCGGGAAGCCCGGTCCCGAGCCAGAGGCGGAGGACGTTTGGCCACGGCGTCTCCACGGCTCCCGTGCCGCAGCCGATTCGCTCGAGGCGCATGGCGGGCTGCTCGAACCGGGCCAGCGTCGTCACCAGGGCGGCCCCGGTGGGGGTGACCAGCTCGTACCCCGCACCGAATGGTCGGATCGGGGCGCGTGCGGCTGCGAGGAGGGCGAGGGTCGCCGGCGCCGGTCCCGGGAGGGCGCCGTGCCCCCCATCCGCGATCTCCGAGGGTGAGACGGGCAGCGAGGAGGCGAAGAGCTCGTCGACCTCGAGCGCCGCGAGCCCGGCCACCACGCCGACGACATCGACGATGGCGTCCAGGGACCCGACCTCGTGAAGCTCGACATCCGCGGTCGGGCGGCCGTGGACCCGGCCCTCGACCTCGGCGATCCGGGTCAGCACGGCCACGCTCGCGGCGCGGACCGGCTCGGGTAGGGCCGACGCTTCCACCATGGCCGTGACCGCGGGGAGCCTCCGGTGGACCGGTCGGCCAAGCGCCTCCACGCGCACGCGGGTGGCGCGCAGCCCCGAGCGGTCCACGTCCTCCACGGCGACACGCACCTCGCCACGCAGCCCGAGAGAGCTGACCACCGTCTCCAGCTGCCCCAGGGGCAGCCCTGCGTCGACCAGGGCACCGAGGACCATGTCGCCGCTGACCCCGGAGTAGCAGTCGAGGTAGCCGATCACCGGGCGCGCCGGAGCGGGGAGTTGACGAGCGCCGCGAGATAGCCCGCGCCGAAGCCGTTGTCGATGTTGACCACCGCCACCCCGGGGGCGCAGCTGGTGAGCATGGTGAGCAGGGCTGAGAGCCCGGCGAAGCTCGCCCCGTAACCGACGCTGGTCGGGACCGCGATCACCGGCACTCCCACCATTCCCCCCACGAGGCTGGGCAGCGCACCGTCCATCCCCGCCACCACGACGACGACATGAGCTCGAGCGAGGGCCTCGCGCTGGTCCAGGACCCGGTGGACCCCCGCCACGCCGACGTCGGCGACCAGCTCCACGGCGCTCCCCATGAGCTCGGCGGTCAGCGCCGCCTCGTGAGCGACGGGGAGGTCGGCGGTCCCCGCGGTGAGCACGAGGACCCCCGGCACGGGCGTGGGCGCCTCGGGGTCCGGCACTACGATCACCGCCGCCTCGGGGCGCCAGCACGCGGCGGGCACGGTGGCGTGAACCGCCTCGTACATCGCCTCGGTGGCCCGGGTCGCCAGCACCGGGCCCCCGTCGGCGGCGAGCCGGGAGACGATGACGGACACCTGCTCGCTCGTCTTCCCCGAGCAGAGCACCACCTCCGGCAAACCCTGGCGCAAGCCCCGGTGGTGGTCGAGGCGGGCGAAGCCGAGATCCTCGTAGGGCAGTTCGCGGAAGAGGTCGGCGGCTGCCGCCACCTCGAGATGGCCGATGCGCACGTCGTCGAGGATCCCCAGCAGGCGAGATCGGTTCATGGGAAGGGGTGCGCGGCATCGTGAGGGCTCGCGCTGGACCCCTCCGGAGATACCGCCCGTCCACCGAGGACCTCGTTGAGGCTCCCGCTGCGGAATCCGCCAAGGTCGAGTGCCACGTAGGCGAAGCCAAGGTCGGAGACCGCCTGGAGCACGGCGAGCCGGGTGGCCGGCTCGACCATGGCCTCGAGCTGGTCGGACGGCACCTCGATCCGGGCCACGCTGCCGTGGTGGCGCACCCGCACCTCGGCGAAGCCCAGCCCTCGGAGAGCGCGCTCAGCCGCACCGATCTGGTGGAGCTTCTCGACGGTCACCCTCTCCCCGTACGGGACGCGGCTCGAGAGGCAGGGTGCGGCGGGCTTGTCAGCGTTGGGCAGACCGAGGGCGCGGGCAAGGGCGCGCACGTCGGCCTTGGTCAACCCCGCCTCGGCCAGCGGCGCACGGGCACCCAGCTCGGCGGCGGCGCGCCGCCCGGGGCGGAAGTCGGACCCGTCGTCGAGGTGGGCGCCGTGGACGACGTGCGGCAACCCCTCGTCCAGAGCTACGGCCGCCAGCCGCCCGAGCACGACCCGCTTGCACACATAGCAGCGATCCGGCGTGTTGCGTGCATAACCGTCGAGCTCCACCTCGCCGGTGCGCACCACGCGGTGGCGGATCCCCAGCCGGCGGGCGAGCTCCACCGCCTGGGCCAGCTCCCCCTCGTCCATGGAGGGCGAGGCGGCGGTGCAGGCCAGGGCGCGGTCGCCGAGCTGCTCACAGGCGACGAAAGCGAGCAGCGTGCTGTCGACGCCGCCAGAGTAGGCGACCACGGCGCCACCCAGCCCGGCGACGAGGCCGCGCAGCTGCGCCAGCTGAGACCCGAGAGCGGTGGGCAAGGTGTCCAGGGTCACGGCATCAGCTCCGTGAGCATGCCATCGGCGTCGAAGCGGATCGGATGCGCGGGATCCACCACCTCCACCGCACCGCCGGCGAGCAGGCCGGGCAGCAGCGGGGCGCTCACATACAGGTGCTCGAGGTGCTTGGTGTCCCGCACCCGGACGATGCGTGCCGTCTCCGGCGTCACCCGGAGGCAGCACGCAATGGCGACGGCGAAGGCCTGACGGTCGCTGTCGACGGTCAGCGGGACCCTCGCTCCCTCGGGGGTCTTGGCAGTGACGCAGTTCACGTGGGTCTTCGCCGGGTCCATCCGCTCCACGGCACGGCGCAGCACCACGTCGCCCATACCGATGCCCACCGCGTTGCCGTCGGTCTCCTCCGTCAGGTCACGGACGATGATGCGCTGAATCGCAGGAGGGACGCCGGTGGGCCCGCTGTAGTAGCGCCCCACGACGTTCGAGTCCATGCCCAGCCCGCTGATGTCCTTGCCGATCAGGTCCAGCACCAGGACGTCCAGCTCGGCCATGGGGATCCGGGCCATGGCGTCACGGGCAATGCGAAGTAGCTGGCGCTCCCGCTCCGCGATCTGAGCCGCGGGCACCGCCTCGATGTGGCTGAGACGCGCATGCCCGTTCTCGATGAGGGCCAGGCCGAAGGGGATGGGGGCACGGGCGAGAACCAGCGCCGCCACCGCGGGGATGAGCTCGTGGAAGATCGCGAACCCCTGGCGGTGGAAGGTGTCGGCGCCTCGCTGCTTGCCCAGCCCGATGGAGATCATCTTGGAGAGGCCGCTCTCGATCTCCCCCGTGAAGTCGGTATGGGGCTTGACACGGTTGATTGGGATGATGATGTCGGCGTGCTCAAACGCTTGGCGGTCGATGAAGACGGGCACTCCGGGATGGACCTCACCCAGGGGTACCGTGTCCATGCTGGAGCGGATCTCGCAGCCCATGGCCTCGGGGGTGATGCCATAGGCGGAGAGAAGCCGGAGCTGGCCCTCGGCGGTCGCGCCCCCGTGGCTGCCCATCGCGGGCACCAGGAAGACGGAGGCGCCGGCCTCCCTGATGCGCTCGACGACCGCCCGCACCACCTGGTCGATGCGATCGATCCCCCGGCTGCCCACGGCCACGCAGACGCGGGTCTCGGCTCCGATGCCCGCCATGAACGGGTCGATCTCGCGGCGCACCGCCTGCCGGACATCCACGACCTCGGTCGCGTCGATGCGCTGGCGGACCAGGGCCCACTCGGGCAGCGACCCGGGCAGCAGCTCCTCCACCCAGGAACGACCGCGGGCGGCTCCACGGGCCGAGGACTCCGGGACCGGGGGGTCGCTCAACTCGTGCTCCGGCGGCGGTTCACCTCCGGGGTCAGCGCCAGCCATTCGCACGCCCCGGACCTCCTCGGTCATCGCTGGATGCGAGCGGACCCACCCTGGGCCAGCGCTCGCACCTGGGCCAGCGTAGCCATGGTGGTGTCCCCGGGAAAGGTCGTGAGCAGGGCGCCGTGCGCCCAACCGAGGCGCAGCGCCTCCTCGATCCCGGTGCCGGTGATGAGGCCGTAGAAGAGCCCGGCCGCGAACCCGTCGCCTCCGCCCACCCGGTCGTAGACGTCGAGCTCCATGGTCGGCGCCACGTGAGACTGCCCGTCCGCCCAGACCACCGCACTCCACGAATGCCGGCTGGCGGAGCGGACCTCGCGAAGGGTGGTGGCCACCACCCTGATCCGCGGATAGCGATCGACGACCTTCTCGATCATGGAGAGGAATGCGGAGGGATCGAGGCCCGTCCCCGCTCCCGCCTCGGGCCCGGGGATGCCCAGGCCGGCCTGCAGGTCTTCCTCGTTGCCGACCAGCACATCCACCTGCTCCACGATGCGGTGCAGCACCTCGCGAGCACGCTCCGCTCCGCCTGCGGGCGTCCAGAGCCGGGCCCGGTAGTTCAGGTCGAAGGACACTACCGCGCCGGCCTCCCGGGCGGCCTTCATCGCCGCCACGATCAGCTCGGAGGTCGTCGGCGACAGGGCCGCGAAGATGCCGCCGGAATGGAACCAGCGCACCCCCTCGCCGAAGATCGCGCCCCAGTCGAAGTCGCCCGCGGCAAGTCGTGCTGCCGCCTCGTTGGCTCGGTTGTAGAAAACGACCGGGGCACGCACCCCGTGCCCCCGATCGCTGTAGACGGTGGCCAGGTTGGGCCCGGTCACACCATCGTGGGCGAACCGTCGGTAGATGGGACGGACGCGCATGGCACGGATCCGCTCGTCGGCCAGGTCTCCGATCGGGTAGTCCACCATGGCGGTGGCGATCGCCGTTCGCAGCCCAAAGCAGTCGGCGAGGTTGGCGGCCACGTTGAACTCACCGCCCGAGACGTGGATCGATGCCGAGCTCGCCTTGTGGAAGGGCACGATCCCGGGATCGAGACGGATGACGACGGCGCCCAGAGAGAGGAAGTCGAGCGCGGCGTCCTCGCGGACCTCCAGGATGCCGCTCATGGGATGCGTGGAAGACTGGGGTCGTTCCGCTCCGCGGCGGCGTGGGTGTCATCGCCGATCCAGGCGAGGACCGTGCGCCGCCACGGCGATCTCCCTGGACCGCCCCCGCGACACTTGGATGTGTGGACGGAGAGTGCTTGCCTCAACGCGGAGCCTCCTATTCTAGGTGCAGGGACGGCACGGTACTCAGAACCCTCCAGCCCTCGGTCACGGCGGCCACGCCCGCCCGCTCGAACGCCACCGCCGCCGCGCCCATGACCGCCGCGGCGTCGCCCAGGCTGGCGGCTCTCACCTGAGGCGGCGCGACCAGCTTGATCTTCTCCTCGAACCGGGTGCGGAATCTCGCCACCATGTCCGAGCCGGCCACCAGCTTTCCGGCCAGGATCACCAGCTCACAGTCGAGGAGGACCGCCGCGATGCTGATCGACGACGCTAGGGCATCGATGGCCGCGGTCCACGTGCTGACCGCGGCGGGGTCGCCGGCCGCGGCGCGCTGGATCACCTCTCGCCCGGAGATCGGCTTACCTCCGATCAGTGTGTAGCGGCGCGCCAGCCAGGGCTCGGCGACGAAGGTCTCGAGGCAGCCGCGGCCGCCGCAGCTGCACTCCGAGCCAGCCAGGTCGACAGAGATGTGCCCGATCTCTCCCGCGACGCCATGGGCGCCGGTCAGGACACGCCCGTGGGACATGATGGCACTGCCGACGCCCTTCCCGATGGTGACGAACAGCACCTCCGTTGCCCCGCGGCCCGCGCCGAGGAGGCTCTCACCGGTCAGCGCGGCCCGGCCGCTCTGCACCAGGAAGATCGGCCTCCTCAGCCTCTCCTCGAGAAGCTCGCGCACGCGCGCCCCTCTCAGCGCCAGGTTGGGGCTGAGACGCACGGCCCCGCCCACCTCGTCGACCATGCCAGGGACGGCCAGAGCGATCGCGGCTGCCGCAGGTCCCTCACGCGCAGCCTGGTCTGCCAGCCGACCGGCCATGGTGACGATCACGTTCACGAGATCGTTCTCGGCGGTCGGGACCATGCTCTGCCGGCTGGCGAGCACCGTCGCGTCAGCACCCACCAGCGCGCCCAGAATCCCCTCGCCGAAGGTGGCGCTCAGGTCGAGGGCGACGACCCTGGCTTCATTCGGCACGGCTCTGTGCCTGCAGGGCGAAGGGTCGGAGATGGCGCTCGAAGTGCCGCTGGAGATTGGCCGCGTAATCCTCCCGGTGCGCGGTCAGCAACTCTCGGATGCGCGAGCCGTACTCGTGCAGGATGGGCCCATAGGCGACGTGCAGGATCTGGCGAGCGTCAGGGTTGTCGAGGAGCGCGATACCCGCCGCATCCACCGGCGGTGCCTTGGCGAGGTCAGTCGAGAGGTGGTAGCTGGCCTGGTTGGCGGCGAAGCCCTCGCGGGCGAGGTCGTACATCCGGGCGAAGAGGGGGATGTCGAGGTCCGCGACGGTGCGCAGCGCCTCCAGGTAGCTGGTCCCGGAGGTCTTGAGGTGGACGAGGCTGCCGGTCCTGCGGACGATGGCGTCGTACACCGAGAACTTGTCGGACCCCGAGTGCACGCTGATCTTGTAGGGGCCGAGGCTGCGCGCCACCTCGGCCTGGAGCGCGAAGTCAGCCTCGAAGTCGGCGGCGTCGCCGATGAAGTCGATGCCCTTCTCGAAGCGCCCTCGGAAGCACGGCGCCATGCCCACCCAGGAGATCCCCAGGCGGTGCAGTTCGAGGGCCATCCACGCGTGCTCGAAGGGAGTGGTCGGGCTCTCCGTCTCGTCGACGGCGATCTCGATCTCCACCGGCCAGCTGACCGCCTGTTCGAGATGCGCTGCCATCCGCCTGATCTGGGCCACCGCGCCGCCGTACTTGACGGCCGCCCGCAGCACGTCCTCCTCGGTGAAGGGCAGCGGCCCGCTCTCCAGGACGATGGGACGCTCGCGGTATCTCGCCAGCATCCGGTCCAGGTCGTCGTCCATCTCGTCCCAGGGAATCCGGGTGCGTGCCTCGCGTTGGAGGGTCGCGACGTCCATCCGATCGGCCGCCACGATCACGCTCTCGCCGGGGTCGAGGGTGTAGGTGGTGAAGCCGGCCACCGCGAAGGCGTCGATGTCGTCCAGCGTCTTGAGGTGGTCGGCATCGGCACCCCACGATCCGTGCCACCCCTCGGCCAGCACGCCCCAGGTGGCGGCATCGAGGACCTCGATCGGGGTGCGTCCGGTGCGCGAGTTCTCGCGCACGGACTGCTGGGCGAAGACGGGGAGGATGGAACCACCCGCGGCTCGCAACGCGCGCACGTGGCCCGGGGTCGCCAGACCCAGCCGGTCTCCGAACCCCGCGGAGGTCGCGAGCCCGAGCGGCCGGGGACGGAGTGCGGGCACCAGGCGGCGGAGGGCCGCGGCGTTGCGCGGGCTGGTGGGCCCAACCAGGCGGCCGTCGCCGATCCTCCCCTCGAGGCCGGCGAGGATCGAGTGCTCAGGAGACTGGACGGCAAACTCCCACGAGGCGGTGAGGGCCGCCTGGCCACCGACAAAGGAGGTCACCGAGCCTGGCAGCACCTGGATGCCGGCGGGCCAGGGGTCGAGCTGCGGGATGGCGTCGTCGTTCATGTCGCGGAGGCTCCTCACCGTGTCCCGGCACGGGGCTGCGTTGACGCCCCGCCTCTCGCCCGCCGCGGTGGCACGCCGGGTTCGTCGGCGGGTACTGAAAACGTTTGCACGCCAGTATTACTGGCAGTCTAAGTTCATCGAGTGCGACCTGTCAAGGCCATTGCGATTGGTGTGTGAAAAGGTTCGCATCCCAGGCTCGCAGGCGCCCGCGACATGCCATGGGCTCGGCGACCACGCCGAGGAGCACGCCGGTCGCCGCCCATCCGTGTGAAGCCCTCAAACGCTGGGCGCTGAGCGCAGGATGGCAAAGTCACGCTGCCCCGAGCGCTCGGCCTCCGTGGGCTGCCCTGCGGCAGTCATGGCGACGGCGTGGATCACCCGCTCCGCCAGGGCTCGCGGCGCCTCGCCGGGCGCCGCGACGATGTCGTAGAGATCGGGGAAGCCAAGATCGGGGTCCACGCACACCCGCAAGGTGGGGGCGATCGGCGAACCCACGGTGGTCAGCCTCCCGGTCACGAGGACGATGGCGTGAGCACCGGCCGCGGCGACCAGGCTGAGTGCCTCGATCTCCGACGCGCCCGCGGCCGGCCAGAGACGAGCCGAGGGTGCGCGCGACCAGTGGGCCAGCCAGAGCTCGGGAATGCTGCTGACTCCGGAAGTCGGAACGGCGGGGGAGGCGGGCGACAGGGCGACGGGACCGCCGTCGACCGTCGCGATCCCCTCCGCCGCCAGCTCTCCCATCAGCAGCTGCAGCAGCTGCTCGCCCCGCTCCCCCGCCTGCTGGTCGCAGATCAGTCCGAGCCGCAGCTCACCGCGTGCCAGCTCGCGCCGCACCACCTCCCCATCGCGCAGCTCAGCCGCCGCCCGGCGCACCGCGTCGACGGCGGCGCTGGCCCCTCCGAGCTCCTGGATGCCGACGACGCGGACGGCCGCCCCCAGCTCCCGGGCTCGGCGCGCGAGCTCATCAGGCCGGTTGGTCTCGCAGCCGAGCGAGACCACGATGGCGCCGCGCAGATTGGGATGGGCAGAGGTCCGCGCCAGCAGCTCGCGAGTGACGTCGAGGTCGGCACCGAGCTGCCCGCAGCCGTGCTGGTGGGTCAGAACACGGACCCCGTCGACCTGCCGCCGAGCCATCTCCACGACGCTGTTGGCGCAACCCACCGAGGGGAGGACCAGGATCAGGTCGCGAATTCCCGCACCCCGCTCCCCATGGTCGTAGCCGGAGACGATCACCGCGCCGTCGCCCTGGCTCGCAGGCTCTCGAGGTTGTGAACGTGCACGTGGGCGCCGCGACGGATCGCGGTGGTGGCGCGTCCGATGGGCTCCCCGTACTTGCACACGGTGCTGCCGGCACGAATGTCGTGGATCGCCACCTTGTGACCGGCGGGGATGTCCTCCCGCAGCACCACGCGGGGTCGGTGGACGACGGCCACCAGGGTACTGCCGGCGCGCGCGCCGCGGACGCAGACGCCGACGTCGTCGTGCTCGTGAAGGACGAGCAGGCGGGCGTCCGGCGCTGATCCCGGCCCATCGCGCCGCCGCGTGGAGCCCATCAGCCGGCCAGGCTCGGCGCCGTCCGCGGCAGCGCGAAGTCCCTCTGCCCGCATCGCTCCGCACGCGTGATCTCCCCTCCGGCCACGGCGAGGATCATGGCCAGGATGGCGGACGCGATCTCGGAGCGAGTGCGAGCGCCCTCGATGATGGGGCCGGCGTCGATGTCGATATGCTCGGCGAGCCGCTCCGCGGTGACGCTGTTGCTGCTGATCTTGATGGTGGGGGCGATGGGTGACGCGGTGGGGGTTCCGCGCCCAGTGGTGAAGACCACGACCTGGGCGCCACCGGCAGCCATGGCGGTGAGCTGCTCGACGTCCTGCCCCGCCGTGTCCATCAGCACCAGACCATGGCGGCTCGGTATCTCGCCATAGCCGACCACCTCCACCACCGGGGAGGTTCCCCCCTTGGTCAGGCCTCCGAGCGCCTTCTCCTCCACGGTGGTGAGACCACCCGCCTGGTTTCCCGGCGACGGCTGGGCCCCGCGAAGATCCTCACCCATCTCGATCACCAGCCGCTCCCACCCCAGGATCGCATCCATGACCTGGCTGGCCACGGACAGGCTCACAGCACGCCGGGCCAGCAGGTGCTCGGCGCCGATCAGCTCGGGCAGCTCACAGAGCAGCGCGGTGGCACCCTCGGCGACCAGCGCGTCCACGGCCTCCCCGACGGCGGGGTTGGCCGAGAGTCCCGAGAAGGCGTCGGATCCGCCGCATTCGGTGCCGACCACGAGCGAGGAGACAGGAGCCGGCTCGCGCGGCACCGCGGCGAGAGAGGCGCACAGCTCGGCGGCACGTTCGCCCACCTCCGCGGCGAGGCGCTCCACACTTCCCGCCGCACGCAGCGTGTGCAGCTCCACGGTGGCCCCGCTCCGGGCCCCCACCCGCTCGCGCAGCTCGACCTCGAGCTCATCCTCGCCGAGCCCGACGAGGAGCGCCGCCCCCACGTTGGGGTTGCTGGCAAACCCGGCGAGCACGCGCAGCTGGAAGTCGCGGACGGCCCCCGTGCTGGTGGGATGGTGGGTGACGGCCACGGCTGCCGGCACCGCGTCGCCGACCATCTCGGCGACCCGGTTGAGGAGCTCCGAGGTGGGGAGGACCAGGGTGTGGTTGCGCACCCCGACACGGCCATCCGGCCGGCGGTACCCCATGAAGGTGGCGCGCGCCTCCAGAGAGCGGGGACGCCTCTCGCGGGTCACCAGTCGTGCATGCTGCCGTCGAGGCGGCGGTTCACCGGCAGGTAGGCGCGGCGGTACGGGAAGCGCTCCGCCAGCTTCTCGTCGATCTCGACGCCGAGGCCGGGACCCTCGCCCGGGTGCAGCATCCCATCCGCGAAGCGGTAGGTGTGGGGGAAGACCGCGTCCGTCTCCTCGGTGTGGGGCATGTACTCCTGGATGCCGAAGTTGGGGATGGCGAGGTCCAGGTGCAGGGCGGCGGCCAGGCACACCGGGGAGAGGTCGGTGGCCCCATGGGAGCCGGTGCGCACCTGGTACGTCTCGGCGTAGGCGGCGATGCGCCGCTGGTGGGTGATCCCGCCCGCGTGCACCACCGAGGTCCGGATGTAGTCGATGAGCTGCTCGGCGATGAGCGTCCGGCAGTCCCAGATCGAGTTGAGCACCTCGCCGGTGGCGATCGGCGTGGTGCTGTGCTGGCGGATCAGCCGGAACCCCTCCTGCAGCTCGGCGGGGACGGGATCCTCCAGCCAGAAGAGGGAACACTCCTCAACGCTCTTGGCGAGCCGCGCTGCCTCGATGGGGGTGAGACGGTGGTGGGCGTCGTGGAGCAGGTCGAAGCCGAAGCCGAAGCGCTCCCGGACCGCGGCCAGGACCTCGGGGATCGAGCGCAGGTAGCGCTCCGTGGACCAGAGACTCTCCGTCGGCAGGTCGGCGTCGGCGGGCTCGTAGTGCTGTCTGTCCTTGCTCACCCCGTAGGTGCTGCTGAGACCGGGGACACCGCACTGGGCCCTCACCGCCCGGTATCCGGCCTCCAGGTAGGCCGCCACCTGGTCGAGCAGCTCCGGAACGGTCTCGCCGTTGGCATGGCCGTAGACGGTGACACCCTCGCGGCTGCGGCCGCCGAGCAGCTGGTGGACGGGCAGCCCCGCCCGCTTGCCCAGGATGTCCCAGAGCGCGACGTCGACGGCCGCGATCGCGGTCATGGTGACGGGACCCCGCCTCCAATAGGCACCCCGGTAGAGGTACTGCCAGGTGTCCTCGATGCGGCTGGCGTCGCGCCCCATCAGCACCGGGCAGACGTGGTCGCGCAGGTAGCTGGCGACGGCGAGCTCGCGCCCGTTGAGAGTGGCGTCACCGAGCCCGGTGAGCCCGGAGGCGGTGGTCAGCTTGAGGGTGACGAAGTTGCGTCCCGGCGAGCAGACGATGACCTCGGCTCGGGCGATGCGATCGACGGCAGCGCCGGGCACGCCGTCCGCCGGCGGCGTGGCGGTCCCGACTCCAGAGGCGGTCGCATCGCGCCGGTCCACGGCGTCGCCGCCGTCAGTGCTGGACATCCGCGCCCAGGAAGCGGTCCACCTGTCCCACCAGGGAGAGCCATCCACCGTCGACGACCAGGCAGTGGGCGGTGATGAAGCGAGAGGCGTCGGAGAGCAGGAAGAGGGTGGGCTGGACCATGTCCTCCGGCTCGGCGCGCCGCCCCATGGGTGTCCGCGCCTCGATGGCCTTCACGTCGAACTCGCCGCTCTCGATCAGGCGGTCCTGGATCGGGGTGTGCACGAAGCCAGGAGCCAGGGCATTGACCCTCACCCCGCGCCGCCCCCACTCCGCCCCCAGCGTCTTGGTCATCTCGGCCACGCCCGCCTTGGACACCGAGTAGGCGAGGCGGCCGGGGAAGCCACCGAAGCTGCTCAGGGAGGCGATCTCGACGATCGACCCCGAGCCGGCGGCCAGCATGATCCGTCCCACGTCGCGGGTGACCCGGAAGGCGCCGACAAGGTTGACCGCAAGCACTCGCTCGAACTCCTCGTCGCTGACCTCGACGCTGGGCTTGAGGTGGAGAATGCCGGCGCAGTTGACCAGACCGTCCAGCCCGCCAAACCGGGCGGCACAGCCGTCGACCAGCCCCCTCACCGCATCCGCGTCGGTGACGTCGGCGACGAAGGCGACCACCTCCCCAGGGCCTGGCGCGCTGCCCACCACCTCCTCCATCCCCTGGGGTTGGAGGTCGGCGATGGCGACGCGGCACCCCGCGGCGGAGGCGCCGAGGACGATGGCCCGGCCGATGCCGCTGCCTCCGCCGGTCACCAACAGGCGGAACCCCTCGAGGCCGCTCATCGCCCCTGGCCCTCGACCCCGATGTAGCGGGGATCGAAGTGCGGCCTCATCACCCGCCCCTCCCCCGCCATCACCCAGAGGTAGTACAGCTCGTATCCCGGTGCCCCCACCACCGGGTGATATCCCGTGGTGATGCCGGCCACGTCCCCGTCGCGGACCATGCGCGTCTCCTGCTCAGCGTCGCCGTCATACCAAACCTGGACCCCGAAGCGGTTCGCCGGATGCAGCCGGAAAGAGGTGTACCTCCTCCAACCTGACCTCGTCGTCCGACTCCCGGTCGTGGCGGTGTGGACGGTGGGACGACCACACGCATTGTCAAAACGTTTCGAGGCGTTGTCAAGCGATCCCCCTCAGGTTGACTTCCCAGTGTATCGGAGAGTAGGGTCTGACGCCGTGAAAACCTTTGTAGGCGTCGGCGCACCGCCGCCTCCGGGGGCCGGCGTGGTGGACCGCATCGCCGCCCTGGGCCTGGTGCCGATCGTCGACATCCCCGACGCAGCCCTAGCGGTCGGGCTGGCCGATGCGCTGCGGACCGGCGGGCTCCCGTGCGTCGAGATCACGTTGCGGACGCCCGCCGGGGTTGCGGCCATCGAGGCCATCAGCCGGGAGCGCCCGGACTTCCTGGTCGGGGCGGGCACGGTCCTGACCGTCGACCAGGTGGACGCTGTGGCCGGGGCCGGTGCCCGCTTCGTAGTCTCCCCGGGCCTGGACCCGGTGATCGTCGAGCGCTGCTTCGAACGCTCCGTGACCGTCATGCCCGGGGTCGCCACCGCCACGGAGGTGCAGCTGGCGCTCTCCCTGGGACTGGAGGTGGTCAAGTTCTTTCCCGCCGAGGCCGCCGGTGGCGTCCCCTACATCAGGGCGCTGGCGGCGCCTTTCCGCCGCGTCCGATTCGTCCCCACGGGGGGAATCGATATCAGCAACCTCGCTCGGTACCTGGCCCTGCCGCAGGTGCTGGCGGTGGGGGGGAGCTGGATCGCCCCCCGCGATCTCGTCGCCGCCGGGCACCTGGCGACGATCGAGGCGCGGGCCCGGGAGGCCCTCCAACTGGTGGCCCAGATCCGTGGGCCGGAAGGTCCGGCGGCTCCCGGTGCCACCTCGGACCGCACCTAGTCGTGGCGGTGCTTCCCATCCGACCCGCGAGGGAGTGCCGCTGGGCTCTGGTCGCCCTCGGGGAGGTGATGCTCCGGCTCGACCCCGGCGATGTGCGCATCGCCACCACACGGTCCTTCCGCACCTGGGAGGGGGGGGGCGAGTACAACGTCGCGCGCGCCCTCAAGCGCTGCTTCGGGCTCGAAACGGCCGTGGTCACCAGCCTGGCCGACAACGCCGTGGGCCGGCTCATCCAGGACCTCATCTACCAGGGCGGGGTGGCCCAGTCTCACCTGAGATGGGTCCCCTACGACGGTGTGGGCCGTTCGGTGCGCAACGGGCTCAACTTCACCGAGCGCGGCTTCGGGGTGCGCGCCCCCCTGGGCTGCGCCGACCGCGGCCACACCGCCGTGTCGCAGCTTCGGCCGGGAGAGATCGACTGGAGCGAGATCTTCCAACGGGAGGGAGCGCGCTGGTTCCATACGGGGGGGATCTTCGCCGCCCTCTCCGAGACCACCGCACTGGTCGCGAGCGAGGCGATGCGGGCCGCGCGCAGCGCCGGCACCGTCGTCTCCTACGACCTCAACTATCGCGAGTCCCTCTGGAAGGCCGGCGGGGGCCGGACCCGGGCGCAGGAGGTGAACAGCGAGCTGGTGGGTCTCGCCGACTTGGTGGTCGGCAACGAGGAGGACTACGCAGCGGCCCTCGGACTGCCACTCGCGGCGGCGGAGGGCGACTACTCCGAGCTGGACCCGGCGGCCTACGAGCGGATGCTCGGCGAGGTCACCGGCCGGTACCCGGGGCTCCGGGTGGCGGCGGTGACCCTGCGCCGCGCCCTCAGCGCCACGCGCAACGACTGGAGCGCGATCTGCGTGGCCGGGGGCCAGGCGCATCGATCGACACTGCGGCGCGAGCTGGAGATCCTCGACCGGGTGGGCGGAGGGGACGGCTTCGCCTCCGGCCTCATCTACGGCCTGCTCACCGGGGAGGCGGCGGGAGAGGCCCTCGAGCTGGGGGCGGCGCACGGCGCCCTGGCCATGACGACCCCAGGCGACACCTCCATGGCCACCCTCGAGGAGGTGAGACGAGTGGCGAGCGGAGGCGCCGTCCGCATCCAACGCTGACCTGCAGGCGCGGGACCCCACCGCTGACTTCACGGCGGGCCTGCGCTACCGCCCGCGCTCACAGAATCGCCTCAGCCGCTCCACTGCGCACCACGGCCGCGCCCTGGCACCACCAGAGATGCCCGCAAGCATCTCCGAATCCCTCATCACCCGCTCCCGACCGCTCCTACTGAAAGATCGAGGCTGATATAACGCCAGCAGGGGTCAGAATCGCACCGATCTTGACCCTTGCGGGGAGACCGGCACGAGGCAGTGCGACCGATGCGTCTAGTGACCGGCCCTCGCTCTTCGCCTTGGAGCGGTGATGGGGATCCGACGGCAAGGACCGGTGATGGAGGATCAGCCCACGCGTGGCGGAGATCAGCGAGTATCCCTCGGGGTCGCAGCCCACTCAGGGAGGCACCGGGATGACCGTCGCCGTGGGGATTGACATCGGGAGCGTCAGCCATGCCGTGGCGGTGTGCCGCGAGGGGGCGCAGGAGGCGGAGCGCCAGGGGCTGAAGATCGCCGCCAATCGGGGAGGCTTCGACGATCTCGATGCCTGGCTGAGGCGGCAGCCGGAGCCGGTGGCTCGGGTGGTCATGGAGTCCAGCGGGCATTACTGGTTCAACCTGGCCAGCCACCTCTGCCGCCAGGGCTACCCGGTGGCGGTGGTCAACCCGCTGGAGGCGAAGTACTTCGGCAAGCGCCGGCTGCAGCGGAGCAAGAGCGACCCCGCTGATGCGCGCACACTGGCGGCGTTCGCCATGGTCGACCAGCCTCGGACCCGTGAGCCCCTGGTGGGGGCGGAGCTGCGCGAGGCCTCCCGCTTCGCCATGCGCCTGACCCGTGAGCAGGGTCAGGTCTGCCAACGGATCCTCCGCCTGGTGGACATCGGTTTCCCCGAGCTCGCCGAGGTCTGGGATGACCCCACCTGCGTCAGCGCCTTGGCGGTGCTGCGGCGAGCGCCGACGGCGCGGGCGGTGGCGCGGATGCGCGTCGAGACGTTGGCCCAGCTCCGGCGGCCGGGTAGCGGCGGGCGAGCGATCGGAGCCGCCAAGGCCGGGGAACTCAAGCGTCGAGCCGCGACGTCGGTGGCGACGCCCGAGCTCGAGGCCCAGGTGGGCTTCGAGATGCGGCTGCTGATCGGTCAATACGACCTCCTGGAGCAGCAGATCCAGGAGGCGGACCGACGGGTGGCAGCGCTCCTCGATGGTGAGGTCGCCCAGCGCTTGCTGACGATCCCGGGGGTGGGGCCCTCGACCGCCGGAGCGCTGATGGCCGAGATCGGCGACATCTGGCGCTTCACCGACGTCGACCAGCTGCTCGCCTACGCCGGCGTGCATCCCAAGGAGCAGAGCTCGGGCAAGAAGGGCGCCAACCCGGAGACCAGCTGGGTGATGGCCAAGACCGGCAACGCCTTCCTCCGGGAGGCCGCCTACCGGATGGCCATTGTCGGCATCCAGCACAACCCGATCATTCGGGCCCACTACGCGCGCAAGCGGGCCGCCGGGAAGAGCCGCATGAACGCGGTCGGCCACTGCATGAGCAAGGCCCTGTCACTCGTCTGGGGCGTCTGGCGCGGTGGCAAGGCCTTCGACGCGGCGCATGGCAGCGCCGCCAAGACACCTCCAACCGCCCCGGAGGCTTGACAGGAAGCTATGGGATCTAGACGCCGGCCAGACCGAGGGCGGTGAGGACGTCGGCGACGCCACCCTCCTGGGCCATGGGGCAGGTGCAGGCAGCGTGGATCAGCACCTCCGGCAGGGCACCCTCCACCGCCACCCCGAAACCGACGGCTTCCAGCATGTCGACGTCGTTGGGGGCGTCCCCGATGGCGACCGCTCGGGAGAGGTCGACGCCGAGCTCCTCGGCCAGCCGGCGCACCGCCGGGCCCTTGCCGGCCCGCGGGCTGGCGATCTCGATGAACTGGGGGTACGACGGGGTCACCCGCGCCCGCGCGCCGAGTGCGTCGGTCATCACCACGCGGCAGCGGACCGCCTCCTCGCCATCGAGGATGACGATGACGACCTTGACGGTGCCGCCGGCGACGGCGAGGGTGAGGTCGTCGACGAACTGGATGGAAACCGCCCCGACGTGCGCATAGAGGCGGGCCTCGGGTCGATCCTCCTCGCAGAAGAGGTTGTCGTCGACGTAAGCCTGGCGGTGCCAGCCGTGCTCCCGGGCGACGGCGATCGCCAGCTGGGCGGGGGCGGCGTCGAGCGTCTCGGTGGAGATCAGCCGGCCGTACGCCAGCCCCTCTCCGGGATCGGGATCCGGCATGGCCTGGACCAGGGCACCCTGGTAGCAGATCAGCGGCGCCCTGACCCCGAGGCGGCGCGCCCACGGCAGAGCGGAGCGGTACATCCGCCCGGTGGCGATCACCACCGGCACCCGTGCCCCCGCCTCGCGCACCGCGGCCTCGATCCGCGGATGGAGCTGCTGCTGGAAGTCGAGGCAGGTCCCGTCGAGGTCCAGGGCCACCATCTCGACTCGCTCGGGGAGGACCGCCCGCTCGAGCGGGGGCGGGGCGGCGGATGCGGTCATCTGAGCACCTCGGCGGCCTCGGGATTGACGCAGTGGACGGGCAGGCGCCCCGCCAGCACGGCCAGGGCGTTGTCGGCGGTGAGCGCGGCCATCGCCGAGCGGGTGCTCACCGTGGCGCTGCCCAGGTGGGGTGAGAGCACCGCGGTGCGGCACTCCGCCAGGCCTGGAGCCATGCGCGGCTCGTCCTCGTAGACGTCCAGCCCGCAGCCGGCGATCCAGCCCTCCTGGAGCGCCCGCACCAGTGCCGGCTCGTCGACCACCGGGCCCCGCGCCGCGTTGATCAGGATCGCGGTGGGTTTCATCCGGCGCAGCGCCGCCTCCCCGATGAGGTGCCGGGTCTGCTCCGTGAGCGGGGTGTGCAGCGAGACAACGTCGCTCTCGCTGAGGAGACGGTCGAGGTCGTCGAAGATCTGGACGGAATCGGCCAGATCTTCGGGCACCCGCACACCGCGGTGGCCGTAGGCGGCCAGGCGCATCCCGAAGCCGCGGGCGCGCCGCGCCACCGCCTGCCCGATCCGGCCAAAGCCAACGATCCCGAGCAGCGCCCCCCTCAGCTCCATCCCCAGCAGGTAGCCCGGCTCCCAGCCGCGGAACTCGCCGGCGCGCATGGCCGCGTCGCCCTCGACGATCCGGCGCGCAGCGGCGAGCATCAGGGCCATGGTGAGATCGGCGGTGGCGTCGGTCAGCACGCCCGGGGTGTGGCCGACGGCGATCCCGCGCGCGGTGGCGGCGGCGACGTCCACGTTGTTGTACCCGACCGCGTAGACGCAGACCCCGCGCAGGAGGGGCAGCCCGGCATCGAGGACCTCCGCATCGACAACGTCGGCGAGCTGCGAGCAGAGGACGTCGACGGGGTCGGCGCGGAGCGCGGCGCAGAGCTCGGCGTGGACGGGGATCCGGCCCAGGACCCGGAGCGAGGCGGCCCGGGAGATCCGCTCGGCGTAGGGATCGGGGAGAGGGAGCGTGCAGAGAACTGCCGGCATCCCGGCCATCGTACGGCCCGCCCGGTCATCGCCGCAGCGGCCGCAGGACCCGAGGATCAGGGCCCGGAAGGGGTCGGGACGGGGACCCTCAGCTGCCCGGGGCCGCCCTCCTGGACGGATCGCGGCGTGACCGAAATGCACCGATCCGTCCCGTGGGAGTCCCAGAACGGCGCCGCTCGGGTAGACTGAGGCTCAAGTTTGCGTTCCTCCACAACGATGCGGTCGCGTCGACCGCCGGTCCTCAGACCCCGACCCACTCCTGTCGCAGCGGAAGAGGACCGAGATCTCTACTCCCCCCAGAGCTTCGAAAGCCTAGGCCTGAGCGCGGCGATGCTGCGCACGGTGGCGGAGCTGGGGTTCGAGCAGACCACGCCGATCCAGACCGGCGCCATCCCGCCGGCGCTGCTCGGCAGCGACGTGATCGGTCAGGCCCACACCGGAAGCGGCAAGACCGCCGCCTTCGGGATCCCCATGGTGGAGCGCCTCGATCCGGACTCCGACACCCTGCAAGCCCTCGTGCTCTGCCCGACCCGCGAGCTCGCGGTGCAGGTTCACGACGACCTGGCCCGGCTGTCCGCCGGCCGGCTGCGCGCTCTGGCGATCTACGGCGGCGACTCGATGTCGCGCCAGCTCGACGGCATGCGCCATCACCCGCACATCGTGGTGGCGACCCCGGGCCGGCTCCGCGACCATCTGCAGCGCCGATCGATATCACTGAGCGGGATCCGGATCGCCGTGCTCGACGAGGCCGACCGCATGCTGGACATGGGCTTCGCCCCCGATGTCGAGGCGATCCTCCGCGAGTGCCCCAAGCAGCGCCAGACACTCCTCTTCAGCGCCACCATGCCGGACTGGGTGCGCCGCATCGCCGGCCGCCACATGCACGATCCGGTCACGATCGAGGTCAGCACGCGGCCCGAGATCCCCGGGGAGGTCCGGCAGCTCTATGTCCGGTCCAGTTGGGCCGACAAGGTGGACACCCTCTGCCGCATCCTCGACCAGCCCGATGTGACCATGGCGCTCATCTTCGTCGAGACCAAGCGCACCGCCGACCTCCTCCAGGTGCAGATCGAGCGGCGCGGCTACACGATCGGGGTCCTCCATGGCGACCTGAGCCAGAAGGAGCGCGACGATGCGATGCGGCGGTTCATCGCCACCCGCGTACGCTCGCTGATCGCCACCAACGTGGCGGCGCGTGGCCTCGACATCGACGACATCAGCCACGTCATCAACTACGACGTGCCGGGCACGCCGGACGACTACCTCCACCGCGTGGGCCGCACCGGCCGGGCCGGACGCAGCGGGGTTGCGATCACCCTGATCACGCCCGCCGAGATCCTCAAACTCCGCGACGTCGAGCGGCATGCCCGCACGCACATCGAGGAGGCGACGCTCGACGTGGACTTCCCGCTCCAACCCATCTCCGACACCGCCTGAATCAATGAGGGAGGGCGGCAGCCGCTCATCCCCAGGGCCCGGACCCGGCATGAGTAGCCCTAAGTCAACCTCCGTGGTGGCAGAACGCCGCCCATGGCGCGAAACGAGCAATCGCGTGGTCGTAGGAAGGCCTCTGGGGCTCGATGCGGCGGAAGGTGGATCGTGGACACGTGG